>JAEEGI010006749.1_pt1 | contig 25881 bp, 17 predicted proteins | sample 8958751 | NCBI WGS metagenome assembly JAEEGI01 (sample SAMN16246545, study PRJNA631951) | gut metagenome | biome: gut microbiome; feature: rumen; material: KS-attached | host: Bos | place: Iran: Karaj | collected 2018-10
ACAAAGTGACCATCACTTTCCTGGGTTATCAGACCCTCGAGTACACCGATGTCACCCTTCAGCTCGCTGAGACCTTCAATCTCAATGCCCAGGTCAATCCTGACAACGAGATGCTTCAGTCAGCGATCGTGACCACATCTGCCGCCAGCAAGTTCGCTGTCGAGAAGACAGGTGCCGCCACCAACATCAACAACCAGCAGATTGCCAACCTGCCCACCGTTTCCAGGAGCATCACTGATGTTACCAGGCTTTCCCCTTATGGAGGAAACGGAATGAGTTTCGCTGGTTCCGACGGCCGTACCGCCAACTTCACCGTGGACGGTGCTAACTTCAACAACAACTTCGGACTGAGTGACAATCTTCCCGGCGGTGGCAATCCTATTTCGATTGACGCCATTGAAGAGCTTCAGGTCGTTATTTCCCCTTATGATGTCCGCCAGACCAACTTCATCGGCGGTGGAGTGAACGCCATCACCAAGTCCGGTACCAATACCTTCAGGGGTACGGCTTACGTATATCACCGCAACGAGAACATGCGCGGTGACGCCATTGAAGGAGAGCAGATTTCTGGAGCACGCAATAAGGACCGCAATACCACCTACGGCTTCACTTTAGGTGGCCCCATCATCAAGAACAAGCTCTTCTTCTTTGTCAATGCCGAGCAGTCCAAGATCCCTACGGTGGTCAACCGTTGGCGTGGCTCGAACGATGGAGTTGCGGATCCCGACAATTACGTCTCCCGCACCAGGCTTTCAGACCTCAAGACCGCTTCTGATTTCGTAAAGAGTAAATACGGCTACGATACCGGTTCATGGACTGATTTCCCCGCAGACGAGGACAACTCCAAACTCCTCGCCCGCCTCGACTGGAACATCAATGACAAGAATCATCTTGCCGTCCGTTACAACTACACGCTTAACAATTACTGGTCTTCCCCCAATGCGACCTCGATGGACGGTGGTACCCGTATGTCCGGAGCCCGTATGTCGCAGTATTCCATGTCCTTCGCGAACTCGATGTACTCCATGCAGAACATCGTCAGCACCTGGTCGGTCGATCTGAACAGCCGGATATCGGACAAACTGTCCAACCAGTTCCTGGCCACCTACTCCAAGCTTGACGACGTCCGTGGAACCAACTCTGATGAATTCCCCTTCATCGACATCCTCGACGATGAGGGTGCGAACAACTATATGGCACTCGGTTACGAGCTGTTCACCTGGAACAACGCAGTCCACAACACCGTCGCCAACATCAAGGACGACCTTACTTACTACGCGGGAGCCCACAAGGTCACCGGAGGTGTCAGCTACGAGTATCAGATGGCTGACAACCAGTATATGCGTAACGGTAGCGGCTATTATCGCTACAACAGCCTCAATGACTTCCTCACCGGTGCTGCCCCTGAGGTCGTTTGCTTGACCTACGGATATGACGGTGAGCAGAAGCCTGCAGCCCGTGTCCGCTTCAACAAGCTCGGCATCTATGTCCAGGACGAGTGGAGCATGACTCCCAACTTCAAGCTCACCGCCGGACTCCGTCTTGACGGCCTGTTCTTCGACAACCAGGACCTTATGACCAACGAGGCTATCAAGAACCTAACCTATTATCCCAAAGCACATAACTACGAGGAGACCCACATCGACACCGGCAGGTGGCCCACTTCCAACGTGACCCTCTCGCCCCGTATCGGTTTCTCCTGGGACGTCCTCGGAGACAAGAGCCTGAAGGTTCGCGGCGGTACCGGTTTCTTCTCCGGCCGTCTGCCTCTGGTGTTCTTCACGAACATGCCTACCAACGGTGGTCTCGTCCAGTACCAGGCTCAGATCAATGCCAAGAATGCAGCCGCCAAGGGCTTCTCCATGGATACCTTCGCCGGAGGTCTCGTGACTGATTCCCAGGGTAAGGCCACCGTGGACGCCCTCTACAACAAGCTCATCTCCCTCGGATATCCCAGCACCGTAAGTCCGAAGGACGGAACCGTTCCTTCCTCCATCAGCGCCGTGGATCCCGGATTCAAGATGCCTCAGGTTTGGAAGACCTCCCTCGCTATCGACTACGCCTTCCCGACCGTGTTCCCTATGAGCATCACTGCTGAAGGAATATTCAACAAGACGATCAACGCAGTCTGCATCTCCGACTGGAGCATGAACAATGTCGGTGGCTTCGCCCGTTTCAACGGTGCTGACAACCGCCCGATCTATCCCAAGAACTTCCGCAATGCCACCAAGGCTTTCGTCCTCGAGAACACCAACCAGGGTTATGGATGGTCCGGTAACATCACCTTCAACATCCGTCCTATCGAGAGCCTGAGCTTCATGGCCGCTTACACCCATACTGTCAGCAAGGAGATCACCGGTATGCCCGGATCTGCAGCCGAGTCGGCTTTCACCTATGTTCCTACGAGCGAAGGTCCCAACTACATCAAGCTGCACAACTCCCAGTACGTAACTCCTGACCGTCTAGTCGCATCCCTCACCCATCACGACAACAGCGGCAACCACTACAGTTTCATTTATGAGACCTGGCAGGGTGGATACAAGGAGTCCTACATGCTCACCAACGACATGAACAATGACGGTTATGCCTATGATGCTATCTATATCCCTACTGATGAGGAGGTTTCTTCCAACAAGTTCCGTTTCATCAATGCTGACAGCCGTGACCGCTTCATGGATTATGTCCATAACAGCAAGTACCTGAGCAAGCACCAGGGCCAGTATGCCGAGGGTTACAGTGTTTACTCACCTTGGGTCCACAGGATTGATTTCAGCTACAAGCACGACTTTACCGTGAAGGTGGGCAACACCAAGAACACCCTTCAGGTCGGCTTCGATCTCAAGAACGCGCTCAACCTGTTCAATTCCAATTGGGGCGTCAGCAAGTACCTGAACCCTGCAATCGGTTCAGAGGCACGTATCCTCAAGTATGAGGGAGTCGATGCAGAAGGTTTCGCCACCTTCTCCACTCCTTCCTCCATCAAGGGCGACACCCAGACCTTCGTACCGTTCCACTCGATCGGTCAGTGCTGGTTCGCTTCCATCGGCCTCAAATATCTGTTCAACTAATTAATAGGGAATTCTTATGAAAGCTAAATATATCTTTACTTCCCTGATTGCCGCTCTCGGTCTCCTTATGACCGCTTGCGTGGAGGAGGCCGACCACTTCCTTGATGAGGTCCAGGTTTCATCCTCATACGTTACATTCTCCGCCGGCGGCGGCTCCGTTCCCGTGGAATTGACGGCAACAGGCTCATGGACGGTTTCCAACCTCCCCTCCTGGGTTACCGTCAGTCCTTCTACCGGTGGTGCCGGAAAGACCACCGTTACTTTCACAGCCCCCGCTGCCGATGATACCCGTGAGGCTACCGCTACGATCGAGTGCGGAGGCAAGACACAGAATATCAATCTCCTTCAGGTAACCCAGAAATCCGAGCCCGTCACGATGACGGTCAAGCAGGCCCTTGAGGTTATCGCTCCGCTCGCTGACCAGGAAGTGGCCGGCGGAACCTACCGTGTGAAAGGTATAGTCTGCAAGATAGATGACCTTAGCAAGCAGTATGGCAACGCGACTTACTACCTGTCAGATGACGGATCTTTCACTGCTGGTTCCTGGCTTGAGGTCTATCGTGGCCTTTGGCTCAACGGTGCGGCTATCACGACCGGTGACGAGTTCTCGGTAGGTGATGAACTCACTATCGAAGGTTCCCTCATGAACTACAAGGGAACTCCCGAGACCAAGGAGAAGACCGCTATCGTCGTTGCTTTCAAAAAGTCCCTTATCAGCGTCGATGCTTTCGATTTCGATAAGCTTCCTTGCATTGACACGACTTTCAACCTGGTGGTTACCGCAAAGGAAAGCCCGCTTCTTGTAAGCAGCGACGCCGATTGGCTCCAGATTACCGACGTGAACAAGGACGGGAGCTATAAACTCCACGCGGATGAGAACACCCGCACAGCCGAGCGTAAGGCTGCGATCACCATCAAGGGCCCCACAGCTCTCAAGACCATCGAGATTACCCAGTCCGGTACTCCTGCGACCGGTATGTCCGTGACCGAGATCATAGCTGCTGCAGACAAGGATAAGGTCCAGACCCTGCCTTCAACCGTGGTAGTGGCCCTTACGACCAGGGGAGCAGTCCTTTCCGATGGAGAGAACTGCATCTACGCCTACGGCGACAAGGCTGCCGCCCTGAAGGTTGGTGATGGAGTTAAGTTGTCCGCTACCAAGACTACATACAACGGAGTTCCCGAACTTACATTCGGAGACACCGATGAGGTATTCGTCGACAGCGAAGGCAACGCCGTTGTCCATCCTGAAGCTACCGACATTACTGCGAAGGCTGCAGAGTATTCCTCGGCCGTTGCTGAATATGTCAAGCTGTCCGGAGTCCTTAAGGTTTCCGGCAACTACTACAACATGGAGATCGACGGAATCGATCCCGCGGTTCTCCAGGGTAGCATCAATTACCCTGTGGATGCGCTCGACGCAAAGAGCTTCGACGGAAAGAAGATCACCGTGACCGGCTACTTCAACGGAACCAACGTCAACAAGAATACTGGTGTCAAGTATGTCAATGTGATCGCCACCAAGATTGCCGAGTTCGTCGATAACCCCAAGGGAACCCTCAAGAACCCGTACGAGGCCACAGAACTTGCTGAACTCCTCAAGTCCGGCACAGTCCCCGAGGGTAATGTCTATGCCCGTGGTATCATCAACAAGATCGACAATGTCAGCACCCAGTATGGTAATGCCCAGTATTGGCTCTCTACTGACGGTTCTGCTGCCGATCTTGAGGTTTACCGTGGCTTCTACTATGGTGGAGAAAAGTTTACTGAAGAGACTGCCGAGGCTATCAAGGTAGGTGACGAAGTCGTGGTTTACGGTAAGGTCAAGGTTTATGGTGAAACCCCTGAGTTTGATGCCAACAACTATCTGGTGACCATCAATGGCAAGGCTGCTCCTTCCGGAAGCGGTACAGCCGAGGATCCTTACAACATCACCAAGCTTGCAGACTTGCTCCTCTCCGGCGAGACCGTCGAGGGTGAAGTCTATGCCAAGGGTATCATCTCCCAGATCGACAACGTCAACCTCCAGTACGGAAATGCCCAGTACTGGCTTTCCGATGACGGAAGCAAGAAGTATCAGCTTGAGGTTTACCGCGGCTTATGGTTCGGTGGTGCCAAGTTCACCTCCGAGGACCAGATCGCCCTCGGTGACGAGGTCGTCGTCTGTGGAAAGGTGAAAGTCTACAACGGAACACCGGAGTTTGACGCCAACAACAAGATCATCTTGCTTAACGGCAAGACAGAGTAGTCCACAATTGTTTTGGTTTTTTAGTGAGGCCGGTTCAATGAACTGGCCTCACTTTTTATTATCTTTACGGAAGAGTCATACGGATTGATCATGAAACACAATTCTTTCGTCGTCGCGACAATCGTTTTGTCGCTTCTGTTTGCCGGTTGCGGCAAGGATTTGGAACCAGTCGATTACGTCAACCCCTATGCCGGGAACATCAGCCATCTGCTGGTACCGACCTATCCCACGGTCCAGCTCCCGAATTCGATGCTGAGGGTTTACCCCGAGCGTTCGGACTATACTTCCGAGTACCTTCGGGGTCTTCCCGTAATCGTTACCAACCACAGGGAACGTTCGGCGTTCAAGCTGTCGGTTGTCCGGCAGGCCGACCAGTCGGCCGTAGGACCGGTCGTCTCAATGCCTTACGACAATGAGCACCTGACTCCGTATTCCTATGACGTTACCCTTTGGGACGGGGCGGTACAGGCAAAGTATGCCCTGTCGCATCAGAGTGCAGTATATTCATTGGAGTCCGGTGAACCCTTCAAGGTGATCCTGTCCGGCAGGGGAGGGGAAATCACCTGGAACGGTGAGGCTTTGGAAGGATGGCAGACCGTTGAAGGCGAGACCAGGGTATATGTGTTCATGGAGCCGGAAACGATGCCGTCCAAGGTGGATACGGCCAGCAGGGGGAACAACAGCTGGGTGACCCTCAGTTTCAGGGAACCGGTGGTAAGGCTCCGTTACGGTGTCTCATTCATCGACGTCGCGCAGGCCAGGGCGAATCTCCGGAGGGAGATTTCCGGCTATGACGTGGATGCACTTGCAGCCGAGGGACGAAGGATCTGGAACGAAAACCTCGGGAGGATCCGGGTGAAAGGACCCGAGAACAGGAAGAAGGTTTTCTACACATCCTACTACAGGACTTTCGAGAGACCCGTGTGCCTCAGCGAGGACGGCCGTTACTGGAGCGCCTATGACAATAAGGTCCATGAGGACGGAGGCACTCCATTCTATACCGATGACTGGATCTGGGATACCTACAGGGCGGCCCATCCGCTCAGGACCCTTATGGACCAGCCTCTGGAAGAGAATATACTCGCTTCCTTCCTGAGGATGGCGGACCAGATGGGAACCGGATGGATGCCGACGTTCCCGGAAGTGACCGGGGATTCCAGGAGGATGAACAGCAACCACGGTATCCCTGCTTTCGCCGACGCCCTGGCAAAGGGGCTCAAGGTCGATGCAAAGGCGGCTTTCGAGGCCGGAAAGAAGGCATTGACTGAGAAGACGCTGGTTCCATGGTCCGGGAATCCGGCCGGAGAGATTGACGGTTTCTATTGGGAATACGGATATATTCCCGCCCTTCGTGACGGGGAAGCCGAGACGGATCCCAATGTCGGTTGGGAGAACCGCCAGCCGGTGGCGGTCAGCCTTGGAACGGCATACGACAGCTGGGCGCTGGCCAAGCTTGCTGAAGCGGCTGGAAATAAGGAAGATGCGGAATATTTCCTGGAATGGTCTAAGAATTATGCGCTCCTTTTCAATCCGGAGACACTGTTCTTCCATCCCAAGGACAAGGATGGGAATTTCATCCCTGACCTCGACTACAATTTCCCAGGAGGGATGGGCGCCCGTGAATACTATGACGAGAACAACGCCTGGGTGTACCGCTGGGACGTCCAGCACGACATTCCCGGACTGGTAGTCCTTATGGGAGGTCCCGAGCGCTTCTGTATGGAACTCGACAGGATGTTTGCCACGCCCCTGGGGAAGAGCAAATATTCATTCTATGCCAAGCTTCCCGACCATACCGGCAATGTAGGCCAGTTCTCGATGGCCAACGAACCGTCATTGCATATCCCTTATCTCTATAATTATGCCGGTGCCCCTTGGAAGACCCAGAAGCGGGTGCGCCAGATGCTTGACACCTGGTTCCGCGACGACCTGATGGGTGTTCCCGGCGACGAGGACGGAGGCGGAATGACCTCGTTCGTGGTCTTCTCTTCCCTCGGCCTCTATCCGGTTACCCCCGGAGAACCGGTCTACACCATAGGCAGCCCGGTTTTCTCGGATGCCAGCCTGAAGGTTTCAAGCGGAAAGGTATTCCGTATCGTTGCCAAGGACGTGTCCGACGATAACAAGTACATCCAGAGCGCCACCCTGAACGGGAAGCCTCTGGAGGGCCCCTGGATCAGCCATGATGAGATTATGGCCGGAGGGACCCTGACTCTCGTGATGGGACCTCTTCCGAACAGGGAATGGGGTGCGGTCAGCCCCTCCGACAAGAAGGAATGGGATGCGGCAGGATGGGAATGGAAACCTGTCGGGGATAATGCCGAATGGACCTATGCCCAGTTCCCGTTCAGGGGAAGTACCCAGAGTATCAGCATCGTGAGATATCCTGCATCCAAGCGGGAGACTGCCTTGGTCCATGCTCCTGGAGAGATGGCCAACACCACGGATTCCATAGCACGCAGGGAGGGCGCCCGTATCGCCTTGAACGGCAGCTTCTTCAACATGAGGAGACTTATCCCCCATACCTTCTTCTGCATCGACGGCGAGGTCCTGGGACAGACTCCGTCCTCCGGAGAGTCACGCTCCGACGGAGTCCTGGCCATCAAGGACCGTGAAGGCCATCAGTTGGAACTCCTCCAGTACGACAGTACCAAGGTTGAATCCTACAGGACGGGGTATTATTCAGCCCTGGCCTCGGGCCCTGTCCTGAGGCTTGACGGCAAGGCTCCTGCATTCGATAATGGGGCTTCCTTCAATTACATGCGCCATCCCAGGACCGTCATAGGCTGGGATGATAAAGGAGAGGTCTACATGATTGTCGTTGACGGCCGGTTCCCGGGGCAGGCCGACGGAATGAGCATCACGGAACTCGCTGCCGTAGCCAGGATGCTGGGACTAAAGGATGCCTTGAACCTCGACGGAGGCGGCTCATCGACCCTGTGGACCGATGCCACCGGTATAATCAATTTCCCTTACGACAACAGGAAGTTCGACCACGAGGGCGCCCGGAAGGTCCCGAATATCGTGATCGTCAAGTGATATGATCTATTCGATCGTCCACTCGGCACCGTCCTTGGTATCCTTCACGGTGATGCCGAGGGCTTTCAGGTGGTCACGGATTGCATCGCTCAACGCCCAGTCCTTGGCGGCCTTGGCCTTGGCCCTTTCTTCGAGGACCATGTCCATGAGTCCGGAGATGACTTCCTGGCCCTTGCCGCTTTCCCCTGCTGCTTCATCCCTGAGTCCAAGGACACCGAATACGATGTCGTCAAAGATCTGTGCCAGGGCTGCCCGGTCGTTTGCTGTCAGCTTGACTGAACCTGACTTGGCGGAATTGATGATCCTTACGGCCTCGAATATGTGCGACAGCGCGACAGGGGTGTTGAGGTCATCGCAGAGTGCATCGTAGACACCGTCGAAGATCGCCTTGATTTCAGGGGAATCTGCGACACAGTTGTCAGGAGCTGTCGCGTCGGACAGTTCACCGTACGGCAGTGGTTCGGCAGGCTCACCAACCAGGTCCTTGTAGGCCTGAAGTACCCTCTTGAGAGCCTTCTCCGAAGCCTGGAGGGCTTCGTTGCTGAAGTCAAGGGTGCCACGGTAGTGCGCCTGGAGGATGAAGAACCGTACGGTCATCGGGGAATAAGCCTGCTCGAGCTTCGGATGGTTTCCGGAGAACAGCTCCGGGAGGGTGATGAAGTTCCCGAGAGACTTGCCCATCTTCTGGCCGTTGATCGTGATCATGTTGTTGTGGACCCAGTAACGTACGCCCTGAGTGCCTCTCCACGCCACGTTCTGGGCAATCTCGCATTCGTGATGCGGGAACATCAGGTCCATTCCGCCTCCGTGGATGTCGAATTCCTCTCCAAGATACTTCTCACCCATCACCGAGCACTCCAGATGCCAGCCCGGGAAACCCTCGCTCCAGGGACTCGGCCAATGCATTATGTGCTCAGGCTCCGCCTTTTTCCAAAGTGCGAAATCATAGGGAGCCCTTTTGTCACTCTGTCCGTCCAGCGAACGGGTGCCTTCAAGGGTGTCGTCGAGATTGCGTCCTGAAAGGATACCGTAGTGATGCTTCTCGTTGTATTTCTGGACGTCGAAGTAGACGGAACCATTTGAGATATAGGCATATCCCGCCTCAAGAATCTTCTTGATCGTCTCTATCTGCTCGATGATATGTCCGGAGGCCCTGGGCTCGATCGAAGGGGGAGCGACGTTCAGAAGCCTCATGGCCTCGTGGTATCTGAAAGTATAGCTCTGGACCACTTCCATGGGTTCGAGCTGCTCCAGGCGCGCCTTCTTGCTGATCTTGTCCTCACCTTCATCCGCATCGTGCTCGAGATGGCCCACGTCAGTGATGTTGCGGACATAACGAACCTTGTAACCCAGATGCCTAAGGAGTTTGAAGAGTACATCGTAGGTCACTCCCGGCCTCGCGTGGCCCAGATGGGCGTCGCCGTACACGGTCGGGCCGCAGACATACATACCCACATGACCTTCGTGGACCGGTTTGAAAAGTTCCTTGTTCTTGGTAAGGGTGTTCGTCAGATAAAGATTCCTCATCTCAAATGATTCTGTTTACAAAATCCAAATGTACGCCTTTTTGGCGGAAAATGGAAATCAAGGCTTTATTCCGCCGGGGAGAAATCCTCTTTTCCTACTCCGCAAAGAGGGCATACCCAATCCTCGGGGAGGTCTTCAAAGGCTGTTCCGGGAGCGATTCCGTTTTCCGGATCGCCGGCTGCGGGGTCATATTCGTATCCGCAGACATCGCAAGTGTACTTTTTCATAATAGTGTTGATTTATAATTGTGTCAGGTCTTTACAGGCCTGTATTTCGGTACAAGTGATTTCATTACGGTCCAGGACAGTAGATAGGCCAGACCGCAATAACAGAATATGATGAAATAACCGGCCGGCTTGCCTTCGAATCCGAGGAAGCGGAAGGAACTGCCCGCCTTTTCAGCGAATGTGAAAAGGTTGCCGGCGATTTTCTGCAAGGCCATGGTGGAGATGCCTCCTGCGAGGGAACTAAGGCCTGTCATCGTGGCAATGGTGCTCTTTGGAAAGAGATCGCTGATTACGCTGTACTGGTTGGCGGCCCAGGCGGAATGACCGGCAGCTGCCAGGCCGATGAGGACAGCAGGCCACCAGGGGGTGTTGAACCAGGCCCCCATGGGTTGGGCGAGCAGGGAGAACAACGGAAGCAACGCGAATATGAACATCGACTTCATTCGGGCGTCGTACGGATGCATTCCTTTCTTTTCGACGAAATACTTGGGGACATACCCTCCGAAGATGGACAGGACGGAACAGATGGCGTAGAGCGTAATGAGCAGCAGCTTGCCCGTCGTTGAACTGGCCTTTGCCCCGAACTGTGTGTCGAAATATGACGGTGCCCAGAACAGGAAGAACCACCAGACGCAGTCAGAGATGAACTTGCCCAGGATCACGCACCAGGCCTGGCGGTATTTCAGGCACTCCCGGAGGGGAATGCTTTTTTCCTCCGCCGATGCGGCACGCCGGATTTCTTCTTCGGCATCGTCCTGGTGGATATATTCAAGTTCCTTACCGTTCACGTGCCTGCTGTCTTCCGGCCTGTCGTACAGGAATACCCAGAAGAATACCCAGATGAAGCCTATCGCTCCTATGATGATGAAGGCCATCTCCCAGCCGTAATGCTTGGCGAGGGCCGGGATGCAGAGCGGGGCGGTAAGGGCGCCTACGGATGCTCCGGCGTTGAATATGGTGGTGGCGAAGGCGCGGTCCTTCTTCGGGAAATACTCCGCAGTTACCTTGATCGCGGAAGGGAAGTTGCCGGCCTCTCCCAAAGCCAGCACACCCCTGCAGAACATGAACAGGTAGACCGAAGTGGTCGATACGGCGAGCGCCACGTTGCTGCCTGCTTCCACAGCCTTTAGCGCGGAGGCTGAACCTAGCCCTGTCAGTGACGCAGTCATCCATCCCGTGGCCGCGTGAAGGCACGCTCCAGCCGACCAGATGAGGATGGAGACAAGATAGCCGCGCTTCACTCCTATCCAGTCAATGAACTTGCCTGCGAAGAGGCAGCACACTGCATAGAAGATGCTGAAGAATCCGGTCACGGTACCATATTCAGCATCGGTCCAGTGGAATTCCGGTTTGATGAATTCTTCGTAGGTGAGTGACAGGACCTGACGGTCCAGGTAGTTGACGGTCGTGGCGAAGAAAAGGAGCGCGCACATCCACCAACGGAACGAGGTCATCGATGAAGCGTAGTCAATCCTTTTCATTGTAGTCAGCAAGTGCTTGGTAGAATGCCTGGATGTTCACGACAGGGGTGCGGGGCGGTACGTCGCATCCGGTCGAGAGGATGAAATTGCCGAAACCTTCCGTCTTGCCAAGAAGTTCGGAGACAGCTGAATATACCTGTTCGGGAGAGGCCTGCTGCATAACGGTCACGGGATCGATGTTGCCCATCACCGGAAGATCCGGCGGACAGGTTTCCAAGGCTTCCACCATATCCGCACGGTTGCCGAAATGGAGGGCCGAGGCTCCTGAACGGATCATGGCGTCGGTACAGTGCCCGGTGTTGCCGCAGTTGTGCAGCACGATCGAGAAACCGTCGTCCTGGACCGCATCGACGATTCTCCTGACATAGACCGATGAGTACTGGTAGCAGTCGTCGTTGGAAACGAGTCCGGAGGCCGGTTCGGCGAGTATCACTCCGTCGATTCCGGTCCCTTTCATCGCAAGCAGGTAGGAAGTGATGAAAGCCGTACACTTCTCAAGGAGCATCGTGACGGTCTCCGGTTCGATGTACATCGCCATCATCAGCTCCGAGAGGTCGAAGAGCCTGCCGGCCAGGGAAAATGGACCTATGCAGCCGCCGAAAACCTTCTTGTCCTTGATACGTGAAGCTACGATCCGGTTGGCCTTGAGATACTCGAGTACCCTTCCCCTGTCCAGCGAGGGGACTTCAAGTCCGGCCACCGATCCTGCATCCTGGACAAGCCTTCCAAGAATGCTCGGAATCTCATTCTCTGAGAACCTTATCTGTGCGCCGAAAGCCTCAGCTTCAACAGTCAGGTCCATGATAGCGGTAACTGCATCGGCCGGGAACCGGTCGTTGAGAGCGCATATGGCGTCTGCGTGTGCCTGCCCGTCTGTCACCGCCTTCAGGACTGAACTTCCGCAAAGCTCGATCCCCGGATGAGTCATGATGGGGATGGCTAGGCGTTTCTTCTTTTGAAGCATTTCGTGTTCTTGCAGATTTGACAATGATATGGCTGCCGCTGCAGGGTTTCCCCAAGTGCGAAGAAGCCGCTGACGGATTTTTCCGGTGTCATAAGGGAAGACTCCGAAAGGATGATGCCGCAAGGGCGCTCCGGGAACAGGGAAAAGAGGATGTGCTGTTCACGTATGTCCCAGTTGCAGTATCCAGGACTGTAAGGCATGGAGATGGTCTCTTTCCCTACGTAGTCCTGTTCAATCCTGGCCACGGTCATTTCGGCCAGGACCGAACCTATGGAGTCGGCGATGAAATCGGCCACGATGTCGTCGTTGGCTTTGAGGGCTTCTTTCGCCCTGTCGAACTCCCATCCGGCCGATCCGATGAACAGAAGCGCGTGGGTCATCCCTTGAAGGTATGAACAGATGATCCCTTCGGGGGTGAAGGTCTTGCCGGCCATGCGCACCTGCCTGGGCGAAAGCTTTTCTGCCTCGACCACCTGGTAGATGTACCGCAGGGTAGCCTTTGGCACGAGTTCGCAGATAAGTTCACGGACCATTCCCCGTATCCGTTCTTCCGGTACGGAATCCTTATAGCCCATCGCGAACCACACTTCTTTCTCGGGCAGTTCCTCAGGGCTTATCTGGAAAGCCCTCTCGACCATCAGGAAAGAAGTTTTTTGGCGACCTGGACAGCTTCGTTTGCATTGGAACTGTAGCCGTCGGCCCCGATCGAGGCCGCGAATTCCGCATTCAGAGGGGCTCCGCCGACCATTACCTTGATATCCAGTCCGTCGGCCCGTACCGCTTCGACTACTTCCTTCATGTAGTCCATCGTGGTGGTCAGGAGGGCTGACAGGCAGATTATGTCGGCATTGTTCTCCTTGGCCGCTTCGATGAAACGCTCCTTGGATACGTCGGTTCCCAGGTTGATCACCTTGAAACCACGGCCCTCGAGCATGGATGCGACCAGATTCTTGCCGATGTCATGGAGGTCTCCCTTGACTGTTCCGATCACCACCGTACCCAAAGTCGTAGTCTGTCCCGCTATCATAAGCGGTTTCAGGATATCCAGGGCGGATTTCATTGCCCTGGCACTGAGCAGAAGGTTTGGTACGAATACCCTGCCTGCCTCGAATTCCTGTCCGATCGCCTCCATCGCAGGAATCATCGACTCGTCGATGATGTCCTGGGGAGTCTTGCCGTTGTCGAGTGATTCCTGGACAGCGGTTTTTGCCAAGGGTGCAAGTCCCTTGAAAATGGCTTGGTACAGATTATCCATATTATGAACGAATTTCTTTCAATGTGTCCATCAGGGCGATTACGTTCTCCACGGGGACGTTCGCCTGGATGTTGTGTACGGTATTGTAGACGAATCCGCCGTCTTTCCCGAATATGTCGCAGAGCCTGAGGACTTCCTCGCGGACCTGTGCGGGCGTTCCGAAGGGGAGTGTCTTCTGGGTGTCCACACCGCCGCCCCAGAATGTGACCCGGTCCCCGAATTCATCCTTGAGCCTCTGCGGGTCCATGTCCTTCGCAGCGATCTGGACAGGGTTGATGATGTCGAACCCGGCGTCGATCAGGCTGTCAAGCAAGGGATATATGGCACCGCAGCAGTGCTTGAAAGTCTTCCACTGGGTGTGCTGGTGGATCCAGTCGTTCATCCTCTTGTAGTAGGGGACATACAGTTCGTTGAGGGTTTCCACTGACATGAACTGGCTTGTCTGGGTGCCGAAGTCTGCACCGCACACATAGACGACATCCACATTCTCCCCGACGACCGAATGGATTTTCTCAAGATTCCTGACAGCCAGAGCCGAGATCCTGTCGAACAGCTCCTTGATGTAGTCGGGACGGCAGACTGTCGACATATACCATTCAGCGACGCTGCGGATGCCACGCGGCTCGCGGATGGCCGGCGAGATGATACGGGCGACGTCGCCCAGGGCCATCCCTCCGAATCCCGCCACAACGGCACGCCCGGTACTGGCTGCCCGGTCGGTAACCGTCTTCCAATAGGCGAGGGTTTCGTCGTCGATGTCTCCATATTCCTGGAGATTGTCCTCCACGTTGAGCTTGTCGTCATCAATCTCGCCCTGCTGGCGTTCGATCGAATCGAAGAAATAGCAGCGCTCCGGCATATGCCCGGACGGCGGCAGTGAGCGGTCTCCTTCCGGATAGGTGTAGAGTCCGCCGTCTTTCTCAGTGAAAGAATCGGCCATCTTGGCGGGCAGCATCACAACCTGCCCCCAGGGCATCCTGTATTCCTTCCAGTCCTTGTTCCAGACTCCGATTGAATTCTTGGGCGCAAAGCATCCGGCGGTATCCGTCCCGAGCGCTTCGGCGAGGTCGTCTTCTATGTAACCGAGCATCTGACCGGGTTCGTGGACATAGACGGGATGGTCATCCAGGCCGTAGTGCCTGCGAAGAGCCTCCACGACCTTGCAATGGATTCCGGTGACCGGCGTGGTGCCGAAGTCCACTGCCAGCCTGTCCGCGTTCCTGTGTTCCAGTACGGTCCTGATCCTCTCTTTCCCGGTCATGACTGTTTCTTGAAATACCTTACCGCATTATCGAAGAGCGGCTGTTCGAGATCCGCCTCTATGTTCTTGAACAGGCCATCCTCGAAGCGTTCGCTGTGCCCCATCTTGCCCAGGATCTGGCCGTCCTTGCTGATAATTCCCTCGATGGCGTAATATGACCCGTTGGGATTGTAAGGAGACTCCATGGTAGGTTCGTCCGTGATAGGATCCACATACTGGAAAGCCACCTGGCCGTTGGCGAAGAGTTCACGGGCGAGTTCCTCGTTCACGACGAACTTGCCTTCACCGTGGCTCACGGCTATCGTGTGCTCGTCTCCGACGGACATTCCGCGCAGCCAGGGGGAATTGGTGGTCGAAACCCTCGTGGTAACCATCTGGGAGATGTGCCTGTTGATGTCGTTGCGGAAGAGTGTGGGGGAATCCTTCGTGACCTTGCCCAATTCGCCATAGGGCAGCAGACCCGACTTGACCAGGGCCTGGAAACCATTGCAAATACCAAGGATCAGACCTCCCCTGGAGAGCAATCCCTCGATTGCTGAGGCTATCTTTCCGTTGTTCAGCACGTTGGCTATGAACTTGCCGCTTCCGTCAGGCTCGTCTCCTGCGGAGAACCCACCGGCGAGCATCAATATCTGGCATTCGTCGATATTCCTCTTCATCTCGTCGATGGAATCGAACACATCCTTGTCTGACAGATTGCGGAATACGCTTGTGCGTACCTCCGCCCCCGCCTTCCTGAAGGCTTTTGCGGAGTCATAGTCGCAGTTCGTACCCGGGAATACGGGAATATACGCAATGACCTTGTCCACCGCCGGTCCCTTGTATTCGAGGTCGGCCTTCTTTGCCTTATAGGGCTTGACCCCTTCAAGGCCGCGGGGCAGAAGTCTCTTGCTGGCCGGTTCGCTGACGGCGGGATAGACCTTCTCGAAGAGAGAACCGTTGAAGTCCATCAGTTCGAATATCGAGACGGAGGTCCCGTTCACCCTGACGTTGCCGTCTTCTCCGGAGGTCACTTCGCCCAGGAGTACTGCATTGTCGAAATCGACCTCACCGTCGGTTTCTATGACTATCGAACCGTAGGAAAGATTGAAAAGGTCTTCCTCATCGACCCTTACGTCGAACCCGAAGGCATTGCCGAAACTCATCTTGCAGAGGGCTTCAGCCACACCGCCGAATCCGACTGCCCAAGCAGCTACGATGGTCCCGTCCTCGATCCTGGCATGGATGTTATTCCAGTTTTTCTTGAGCTGCTCTACATTCGGCATACGGTTCTCGAGCGGAGTGTGCCTGACCAGATAGAGCCTGTCTCCTTCCCATTTGAATTCGGGTGAAATCACGTTGTCCACCTTCACGGGGGTGATTCCGAAGGCGATAAGTGTCGGAGGGACGTGGATTGGACCATGTTCGGTTTCGAAAGATCCGCTCATCGAGTCCTTGCCGCCGATGGACGGCAGGCCGAAGGCTTCCTGCATCTTGAGGGCACCCAGAAGCGCTGCCGCAGGCTTGCCCCAGGTATGGAAGTCAGAAGTCATCCTCTCGAAGTACTCCTGGCAGGAGAAGCGCATCGTGCGCCAGTCTCCTCCGGCGGCGACAACCTTGCTGCAGGCCTCGACGAATGAATATGCGGCACCATGGTATGGACTCCACTCGCACATGTCGGGATTGAAACCGAAAGCCATCATGCTGGCGGTGCCGGTGAATCCGTCGACAGGGAGTTTCTGGACGGAGACCTGTGTTTCGGTGGTCTGGAGTTCTCCTCCGAACGGCATGAGGACCGTCGAGCGGCCGATGGTCGAATCGAACATCTCGATCAGACCTTTCTGGCTGGTTACGTTGGGATCCTGGAGATTGGCGAACATCTTCTCCTTCAGGTCCTTCCCGGGGATATCCCTGTAGAAGGGGTCGGTACCGTCCACGGATCCGATGACCGCCTTCGAATAGTGCTTCGCTCCGGCGCTGTCGATGAAGTCGCGCCTGAGGTCGACTACCAGCTCCCCTCCGTTGTACATACGCATCCTTTCGGTGTCGGTGACGTCCGCGACGTGTGTGACCTCGATATTCTCGGAGTGGCAATATTCCTTGAAGAGTTCCTCGTCCTTGGCTTCGATGACCACGGACATCCTCTCCTGTGATTCACTGATCGCCAGTTCGGTGGAATTCATTCCGCTGTACTTCACAGGCACCCTGTCAAGGTAGATGTTCAGTCCGGCCGTGAGTTCGCCGATGGCAACACTCACTCCGCCGGCTCCGAAGTCATTTGATTTCTTGATAAGCTTAGTGACCTCGGGCCTTCTGAACAGTCTTTCAAGCTTCCTTTCCTCCGGCGGATTACCCTTCTGGACCTCGCTACCGCATGTTTCAAGGGATTCCTCCGTATGCTCCTTTGACGACCCTGTCGCACCGCCGATACCGTCGCGGCCGGTCCGGCCGCCGAGCATCAGCACCACATCTCCGGGCTTAGGGCTCTCACGCCTTACGTGGTCCGCCTTGACCGCCCCCACTACTGCGCCGACCTCCATCCTCTTGGCCGTATAGCCTTCGTGGAATATCTCGCGGACATGGGTTGTCGCAAGACCTATCTGGTTGCCGTAACTTGAATAACCCTGTGCCGCCTTCCTGGTGATGACCTTCTGCGGGAGCTTCCCGGGAATGGTCTGGGAAACGGGTTTGTAGATGTCTCCCGCACCGGTCACGCGCATCGCCTGATAGACATAGGAACGTCCGGAAAGGGGATCCCTTATGGCTCCGCCAAGGCAGGTCGCCGCACCTCCGAAAGGTTCGATCTCGGTAGGGTGGTTGTGGGTCTCGTTCTTGAACATCAGGAGCCAACGTTCAACCTTTCCGTCTACATCGACATCGATGAATATGCTGCAGGCGTTGTTCTCCTCGCTGACCTCCATGTCGTCCAGCTTTCCGGCCTTCCTGAGGTAGCGGGCACCTATCGTGGCCATGTCCATGAGGTTCAGGCCCTTGTTCTCACGGCCGAGTTCCCTGCGCATCTTGAGATAGAGGTTCATCGTTCCCTGTATGTCCTCCTTTATGAAGGAGTCCTCGATGGTGATGTCCTCGAGTTCGGTGGTGAAGGTGGTATGGCGGCAGTGGTCGCTCCAGTAGGTATCCAGGATCCTCAGTTCAGTCTCGTTGGGGTCCCTGCCTTCTTCGGTGAAATACCTGACGACTTCATTAAGGTCGTCCTCGTTCATGGCGAGACCCATCCGTTTGCAGAAATCCTTCAGTTCTCCGCCTTTCATGTCCCTGAATCCCGTAAGCACCGGTACTGGCTTCACGGCCGCATTCTCGGTATCCGAGAGCTTGCCGAGGTCCTTGACCCTGGATTCGACGGGGTTGATGACGTAATGGCGGATCTTGTCCAGAACCTCTTCAGTCGCATTTTCGTCCACGATCAGGAGTTTGGAACTCTTGATGTTGATCTTCGCTTTCGGATCGATCAGGTGGACACAGTCCACAGCCGATGCCGCCCTCTGGTCGAATTGCCCGGGAAGATACTCCACAGCGATGTATTTTGCGCCTTCAAGGTCGAGGCTGTCGGTCACGAGGTCGGTGACTACTTCACCGAATACGCTGTAGCGGCTCTTCTCCAGGAGCTCGGGGGTGAAGCCGAAAAGATCGTAAACGTTAAGCAGCCGGAGCGTACGGAGCTTCAGCTGCAGATTCTCGTTAAGTTCAGCGAGGAGGCTTTTGGCTTCCACCTGGAACTCGGGATATTTTTCAACGAAAATGCGGTAGTTGTTCATTTGTTTGTCAAGAATGGATGTCCTAGAAGTTTAATGACAGTCCCAGTCCGCCGGACCTTGTCGGGCCCAGGTTTATGGAATAATTACGCCTCACTGTCGGGTCCGAGTTGTATGTATCCGCCAGATTGCCCAGCTTGAGCCATCCGCCGAAATCCATCGACCCGCCGATCAAAGTGCATACTCCTCCGATAATGAACGAAGGATCCTTCAGGAGATTCCTGTCATAGTTGTATACCAGGGAATATATCATGTCGCTGGCCATATAGGAAAGGCCGAGCGTCCAGATGTATCTTCCCCAGTCCTGAATCCTCTGGGCGTTGTAATACTTTTTCCAAAAGTCATTGGTGACATCATTCGCGGACAGGTAGCGGTTGTTTTCCGTGAACATCAGCTTGCCATGGAACCTTTCCAACCGGCCGTTGCCCTCTGCCGTGATGGTCGTGACTTTCGGGGAATACAGGTCCTGATAATCTACGGAACCCTTGTCTTGGGCAAGGGTTCCGGTTAATGAAGCGAACAGCAGCGTTGCAGCCAGCAGCAGTCTGTTCATATCAAAGACTAGAACTTGGGGATATCGAACACCTGCGGAAGCACCATGGCACCCTCGTCAAACTCGAGAGCCTTGGCGACTATCTTCATTCCGCTGACTTCGGTCTCCTGCTTCAGGCCGAGGCCTTTGTATGCCCAAACCTTGATCGCGGCTTTCATTCCCTGGGCCTCGTTCTCCATCGTGTAGACGGTGCATTCCTTGCCCAGGTATTCTTCCTTTCCTACTTCCTTGATGTTGTACTTCTTTATGTCATCTTCGGAGAGTTCGGAGAAGTTGGGTTGGCTTACAGGATTCTCCTGAACGGTCTTCATGGCATAGTTGACAGCCCAGGACTTGCCTTCCTTGGTGATGACCGCGGTCTCCATCTCGCCCATTCCGGGGACGCTGACCTTGACCTTCTGGCATTCCTTCGCGCCGAATTCATCGATATAGGTGGTGGATTCGATACCCTGTCCCATCACCTCGGTGGTATACTTCACGATGGCGGATTTGAAACCATATCTCTTTACAGGCTCCTTGCCTTCTTCCTGGGCATAGAGACCTAATGTTGCCAGCATAAGCAGGCTGGTGAACAAAAACTTGATTTTCATGATGCTATTTGTTAAGGGTTATTTGTTTTCTGCTTCCTCAACCGCCTTGAAGTAGCGGTATGAATTGACTTTCAGTTCTCCTGCCGCAGGTTCGTCAAGTACGACGATTCCGTTCTCATGAAGCTGCAGGGCGGAAAGGGTTACATAGTGGCTGACAGGACCTTCGACTGCCTGGGCGACTACCCTGGCCTTCTTGCTTCCGAAAGCGAGGATGAGAACCTCGTCTGCGCTGCACACGGTCTCTACTCCCACTGACATCGCCTGCCTGGGAACCTGGCTGGTATCTCCGCCGAAGAAGCGTGAGTTGACCTCGATGGTGTCCTGGGTGAGGGTTACCACCCTTGTCCTGGAATTCAGGGATGAGAAGGGCTCGTTGAATGCGAGATGGCCGTCTTCCCCGACGCCGCCCAGGAACAGGTCGATTCCGCCGGCATCGAGAATGGCGAGTTCGTAATCCTCGCATTCCTTGTCCAGGTCAGGAGCGTTGCCGTTGAGGATATGGATATTCCCTGCCGGGATGTCGATCTTGTCGAACAGGTTCTTGTACATGAAGCTGTGGTAGCTCTCCGGATGCTTTTCGGGAAGTCCCACGTACTCATCCATGTTGAAGGTTATGACATTCTTGAAAGACACTTCTCCGGCTGCGCACATCCTGGCCAGTTCGGCGTAGGTGTCCAGCGGGGTGGAACCTGTGGGAAGGCCCAGTACGAAAGGCCTGTCCGTCTGTTCTGCCTTTGCCTTGATTGCATTTGCGATATGATGGGCTGCCCAGATGGAAGCCTCTTTCTTGCTGTCTCTGATTATTACTTTCATGATATTCCCTTTATAGTTTTAGTCTTACAAATACTTCTATGGCCTGATATTCCGCCATGCCGAGTTCGTCATAAAGCTTGGCGGTGTTCTGGGTGCGTTCCTCGGCCCTCTGCCAGAATTCCCTGGGGTCGTCGCCCGGGAAGGGGACGATATCTTTCTGGGACAGATGGCGGAAGATGGCATGACGCTTCTCGATCAGCTCGTCGGGGCTGAGAGGAACGGCCATGTCGACTCTCCAGAGTTCCCATTCCATCCACGCGCCCCTGTAGAGCCATATCGTGGTGTCGTTCAGCCAGTCGTTGCCTTCCTCCTTGAGCTGCTCGATGGCTTCGAGCGCGGCCTCCGTACATACACGGTGAGTCCCGTGGGGATCCGCCAGGTCACCGGCCATGTAGATCTGGTCCGGCTTGATCTGGCTTATCAGGACCTTGATGATATTCAGGTCCGCCTGGGTCCTCGGCAGCTTCGTGACACCGCCTGATTCATAGAACGGAAGGTTGAGGAAGTGGACGTTGCTGTCATCGTCCAGTCCGAAACTGCGGACGGCGCTGCGTGCTTCGCTCCGGCGGATTGCGGCCTTTATGGCAAGCAGATCCTTGGGCTCCGGCTCTCCGGGCTTCTTGGTGTCGATTATGTATTTGACTTCGTCGAACCTGTCGCCGAAACCTAGCTGGCGTGCGGCATCCATGTGCTGGAGGACCACATCGTCGTGGACCGCAAGGTCTCCGGATGTCTCATAAGCGACATGGACATCGTGTCCCTGATGTACCAGGCGGATGAAGGTTCCGCCCATAGAGATGACGTCGTCATCGGGGTGTGGGGAGAAGATCAGCACCTTCTTGGGGAACGGGGTGGACTTGACCGGCCTGGTGGTATCGTCGGCGTTCGGTTTGCCTCCGGGCCATCCGGTTATCGTATGCTGGAACTCGTTGAATACGTCTATATTGATCTTGTCGTACGGTCCGAACAGTTCCAGGAGTTCTCCCAGGGAATTCTCGAGGTAATCTTTCTGGGTAAGCTTGAGGATGGGTTTGTGGAGATTCTCGCACAGCCAGACGACTGCCTTGCGTATCAGTTCGGGTGTCCATTTGCAGGGGCCAACCGTCCATGGGGCTATCACCCTCGTAAGCATCGATGCCGACATTTCGTCCGTGTAGAAGCAGACATTGTCGTGCTTCTGGAGGAAGGATGCGGGGCAGGCGGGATCCACCTTGCCTTCCACGACGCTCTTCACCACTTCGGCCTTCTTCTCGCCCCAGGCCATGAGGATGATCCTCCTGGCGCTCATCATGGTACCTATGCCGATGGTGATGGCAGAATTTGGCGTGACTGCTATGTCGCCGTTGAAATTGCGGGCCTGTCTCTTCCTTGACTTATATGAAAGAGGTACGGTGCGGGTCCTGGAGTTTTCGGTCGCTCCGGACTCGTTGAAACCGACCTGACCTCCGTCTCCAACGCCTATGACCAGCAGGTCGAGCCCCTGTGCCGCCTTGTCGAACTCGGCGCAGTACTCGGATACTTTCTCCTGTGGGACGGTGCCATCCGGGATATGGATGTTCTCCGGACGGACGTCGACCTTGTCCAGAAGTTCTTTGTAAAGGCGGTTGTTCCTCCTCTGGGCCACTTCCTGTCCGCAGGGATAGTATTCATCGATGGAATATATCTCCACGTCTGCAAAGGAGATGGCTCCGTCATCGTAGGACTTTACGAGCCACCTGTAAAGGGATACAGGGGAGAGCCCGGTTGAAAGACCGAGCTTGAAAGGACGTCCGGAACCGGATGCCTTGTGTTCTGCAACAGCCTTGATGATGATATCTGCAATCTTCTCGCTTCCGACGGTGGAATCCGCGTAAATCTCCGTGGTGATCTTCTCGTGGGAGTGCAGAAGGCTCTTGGGCAGTTTATCCTCGATCAGGCCGCCGTTCTTAGGTAATGAAAAATGTTTCATCTTTAAAGTTGGCTATAGTCGGGAGAGAATGAGTCTCCGTGTTCAATATCTCCGTAGGTCATGCCTTTCTTGAGCCAGTTGTAGCGCTGCTGGGCAGTCCCGTGGGTGAAGGAATCCGATACCACATATCCCTGGGCTTTCTTCTGGAGATAGTCGTCACCGATCTTTGCGGCGCAGTTGAGTGCCTTTTCGATGTCCCCGGCCTCAAGTGACCTGTACCTGGCGTTGTCGTTGTTCGCCCATACTCCGGCATAATAGTCGGCCTGGAGCTCGAGCCTGACGCTGTACTGGTTGGCAACGGTCTTGCTGGACCTGTTCATGATCTGGTGGGCCTTGCCGAGCGTACCGAGTAGGTTCTGCACGTGGTGGCCGACCTCGTGGGCAATGACGTATGCATAGGCAAGGTCACCGTCGGCTCCGATCTGCTGCTTCATGTTGGTGAAGAAACTCAGGTCGATGTAGACGGTGTTGTCTGCTGAGCAGTAGAAAGGTCCTACCTGGGAGTTGGCTGTACCGCATCCCGAGGAAGTCACACCGGTGTAGAGGACCATCTTGGGGGCCTGGTACTCGTAGCCGTATTTTGCGAACTGGGCCGTCCAGACATCCTCGGTTCCGGCAAGTATCTTCTTGGCGAAGGATGCCAGTTCCTGCTCCTCCTGTGAGAAGGTGACTTCACTGTTCTGGGGGACTGTCTGTGTCCCGGCATTCTGGAGGACCGATGTGGGGTCACCTCCGAGAAGCATGACAATCAATGCGATAATGAGTGCGCCTCCACCGATTCCTCCGGCGATTGCGCCGCCGCTCATACCTCTGCGGTCTTCGACGTTGGTACTTTCACGTCTTCCTTCTAGTCTCATGTTATTTGTTTTTTATGGATTAAGCTTTTATGTATGCCTTCTATCTTACAAATATAAGCAGAATTTCTGTCAATAAGTATACCATTTATCACCTTATTCTTTTTGGATTTTCGATGAAAGTGAATATCTTTGCAATCCAACGTTTACATGCCCGAATGGCGGAATTGGTAGACGCGTTGGACTCAAAATCCAATGTCCTTTAAAGACGTGCCGGTTCGAGCCCGGCTTTGGGCACGAGAACGACAAGAATCGTCAGCATTTCAAGGCACCGCCGCGATATGCTGGCGATTCTCCTTTGTACGACCGCCCTGCCCGTCGTTCTCGCGCCCCTTGGGCGCCTATTATTCATTGAGGGGAGAACCCCTCAAACTCCCCCCGTCGGCTTGCGGCCTCCAATTATTTCAATCTTAAAAAAGGGAACAACTATCCTGGAATAATATTTCGAAGCGATCCGAGGAAAGGAAATCGCCTGAATACTTCCCTGTTACCCGCTCCAGGTTCTCCAAAAGAAAGAATAACGCCCAAATCCTTCCCTTTGGCCCGCTTAGTCTGCCCGGTTTTGATTATCTTTGTGTATAATACACCGTATGTCATGCAATCTACCAGACGACTTTTATTATCCGTCTTGACGCTGATTGCGGCGCTTTCTGCCGCCGCACAGGATTACCGGCCGAATCTGCCCTGGGCAGATATTTCTGACCAGCAGCACCGCCAGGTGGTAATTGCAGCTGGGACGCCCGACCTGTATAACGGTCATCCCACGACGGTTTTGCTCGACGATGGTAGGACCATGGTCTGCACCTGGTCCAAGGGCCATGGAGGGGCGGCGGCCTTCCTCGGTTTCAGTTATGACGGCGGTCTCACCTGGCATAACCAGGCTGCCCCAAAGGAGTGGGAAGGCTTGGTCAACTGCCCCAGTATCTACAAATTGACAGACAAGGATGGCCGGCAACGGCTCTTCGTATTCGCGCAGGTCGATACCGGAAAGACCTACAGGGATATGGCTTATTCTTACAGCGAAGACGGCGGAAAAACGTGGAGCGGAATCAAGATCCTGGATAAGCCTTGCATCATGGCGTTCACGACTATCATACGCCTTGGGAACGGGGATTATCTTGGAATGTACCACCGTGGCAATTCCGATCAGGACAGGGCTCCGCTGAAGATCTGGCAGTCGGTATCCCACGACGGAGGGCTGAGTTGGGAAGAGTCTGTCCTGGTGGGAGAAGAGCCTGACAGGTCACCATGCGAGCCGTGCGTATTCCGTTCCCCCAAAGGCAGTCCGCTGGTCTGCCTGGCCCGGGAAAACCAGCGCAAGGGATGCTCCCTGATGATGTTCTCCCACGATGAGGGACAGACATGGACGCCATTGAAGGAGACCCCATGGGGCCTTACCGGAGACCGCCACATGGTCCGGTACCTTCCTGACGGCAGGATAATAGCAGTTTTCAGGGATATGGCTCCGAACAGTCCGACGAAGGGACATTTCGTCGCATGGGTAGGTACTTACAATGACATTACCGGGGGTCTTTCGGGCCAGTACAGGGTTAAGTTGCTGCACAATTACGCGGGAACCGATTGCGGATATCCCGGCCTTGAACTGCTTCCGGACGGGACCATCGTGGCTACAACATACATCAAATACCATCCCGGTACGGGAAAACACTCCGTTGTCTCGGTCCGTTTCAAGATCGAAGAACTGGAAGGACTGTTCTGATCAAGGGACGATATGCCCGATAGCAGCCAGTTTCTCTTTGGCAAGGTCGAGGGGGACTTCGCGAGGGTCGCAGTGACGGTCAGCCGCTATGGCCGCAACCACTCCGGCAGCCTGCCCCATGCCCATGCACGATGCCTGCACCCGCAGGGCCGAGTTGGCCCCATGGTCGCTTGAGACCGCCCTCCCGGCTACCAGCATGTTCCCTACACCCTTCGGAATCATGGCTCCGAGCGGCACGGAAGCGACCTTGCCTTCCTCCAGGAATACCAGCCTTGCCCCACCGGTACCGGCCTTGTGTTCATCGACCATCCAGTAGGACCAGCTCAATGCGTCTTCGGCAGGGATGCCGTCCAGGTATTCCTGTTCCGTAACAGTCTTTTCGCCGACCACGCGGTAGGTTTCCCGGACGCCCACCTCGCTTGCAGCCCTCACAACTTCCACATCCTCCAGCCCGGGTTGTTTGCGGATGAATGCCAGGACCCTGTCCATCGCCTCGATGCCCCGGCGGTTTGTCTCTGCGCGGGCCTCGGGTGTGGAGTTGTCCGCATCAGGAATATAGCATCCTGATCCTCCTCCCTTCT
>JAEEGI010006753.1_pt1 | contig 25872 bp, 22 predicted proteins | sample 8958751 | NCBI WGS metagenome assembly JAEEGI01 (sample SAMN16246545, study PRJNA631951) | gut metagenome | biome: gut microbiome; feature: rumen; material: KS-attached | host: Bos | place: Iran: Karaj | collected 2018-10
CGGTGGGGGCGGTCACGACGTCCACGTAGTTGTGGCCCAGAGCGGCGATGACGGTGGAGTCCAGGGTGATCTCGTTCTCGCCGGCAGCGTCGGAGAAGCACTTGTTGCAGACGGTGCAGCGGAAGTAGGCGGTATTGCCGGCCTCGGTGCAGGTGGGCGCAACAGCAGCCACATACTCCATGGTATGCTCATGCTCGGCGTCAACCGGCGTGGTGGAGTAGTAGGTGGTACCGGCAGGCTCCTCCGCCCAGAGGTAAACGCCGGTGCTGTTGCGGACGGTATCGAACGCGTTGTAGGTGGCGTTCAGCTGGATCGCGTAGTTGCTGTACTGCTCGGTGGCCATGGTGAAGACGCCGTTGCTCTGCGCAACGCTCCAACTGCGAAGCTGCACGGAGGAGGTGCCGTCGTTCGAGACCATACCGCTGGAGGAGTCCGCAACGTAGGTGTTGTTGGAGACGGAGGTAAGGAAGTAGTAGCCGCTCTCCGTGCTGGGGGCAAGATGGAACACGTTCGCCGTGGGAACGTTGCTGGCAACGCCGTCGGCGATCGTTGCGCCAAGAGCGGTGAAGGTGGAGGCGCCGGCGGTATTGCGGTAATAGGCGGAGCCGGCGGGCAGGGTGTTCATCAGGTAGGCGGAGGTCGTCGTACCGGAGGAGATCAGGTAGTTGCCCTCCACGGGATCAGGCATCGCGGTGAGCAGGCGGTAGACGTTGCCGGCGTTGCCCTCAATGCGGGTGTAGACCGCGTAGTAGGCGGTGTCGTTCATCGGGTTGACCGTGGCGCCGGGTGCGTAGAAGGTCGGAACGTCAGAGGTCTCTGCGATGGTCGCGTCAGACCAGCCGACAAAGGTCCAGCCGTCAAACTCGGTGGCCGTCATGGGCAGGGTCACGGCATCGCCGGAATAGCTGGAGACGGTGCTCATAACGGAGCCGCTTGCCATATAGGTGACGGTGATGGCCTGCTTGGCCTCGAAGATGATGCGGATCGTGCAGTCGGAGGAGGCGTTGACGGTGAAGCTGTTGCCGCTCTGGAGAACGGAAGCGGTGCCGCTGACGACCTCATAGCCGGCAGCGTAGTAGCCCTCGGCGGGGGTCGCAGTGATGACGTTGCCGTTCACGGAGGCGGTGCCCCAGGCGTTGTTGTTGGAGACGGCAGTGATCGTATACAGGTTCTCGGTGGGGGCGACGGAGGTCTCGTTGGAGGCGTAGTCGCCGGCCAGGACCTTGTAGCTGCCGGTCGCAAGGTTGAGAGAGGAGATATCGAAGGTGTAGTTCACGGTCTCGCCCTTGGCGGTCTGGTCGGGAACCGCAGAGGCGTAGGTGGTGGTGCCGGCGGAGTTCGTGATGGCGAGCCATGCAACGTAGCAGTTGTCGCGCACGGTCACGGTCACCTGGCTGCCGTTCGTGACGGCGGAGAGGATCTCAGGAGCGGTGTTGTCAATGAAGAAGTCATAGCCGATCATCGCGCCGCGGCCCAGAACGTTCTGCTTGAGGACGGTCTGGAAGGTGCTGGAGGTCAGGTAGCCGGCGGTGTTGGAGGTAATGTCGGCATTGACCTTCATCGCGTTGTACTCGGGGATCGCGTAGAAGCCGACGCGGATGTGGTCGCCCTCGGAGCCGTAGGTGGAAACCGTCTTGTTGACGCTGTAGCTCTTGGCGGAGTTGTTCTTGATCTCGTAGGCCGTCTGGGCGGAGTTGATGCCCCAGTACAGGCCGAGGACGTTCGTGGAGCTCACGGTTGCGCTCAGGACGCTCGTGACCTGGTCGCCGTCGTCGAGCTTGCAGGCCGCAAAGCCCGTGGTGCCGGCGGAACGGAGCAGCAGGTAGCTGATCGTCTTGATGGTGTCGGTGGAGCGAAGCGCCAGCTTCTCATAGGGGAAGGGCTGCTCGACGGTGTAGGGGTTGCCGGTGACGTACTTGGTGGAGCTGGAGCTGCCACGGGTGTAGGTCATATAGTTGGTATTGCTGACGCCGGAATAGGGGGTCCGGGTCACGCCGTAGACGTTCGCATCCACGTAGGACATATTGTCGAACATGGAGGGATCGGTCCAGGAGCCGTAGTAGCCGAGGATGGGGATGGAGTGCTGGACGTCCAGCTTCTCGCCGTCGCTGGAGGTGGTGCTGCTTTCCACGAAGGTGTAGCCTTCCACATAGCAGCCGGCGGGATAGATGGCGTCAAAAGCGCTCATGTCGCCGGGAACCGTGATGGTGACCTTGACGGTCTTGGAGGAGCCGGCGGCGACGGTGACGGAGGTCGCGGAGGCGCCGTCCACGGTATAGGTCACGGGCCAGTCAAGGTTCGTGGTGGACTTGGACATCAGGGGGTAGTCGCCGCTGTTGTCAACGTCCTGGGTGAAGAGGTCGGTGCGCAGGGCGTAGGTCTGAGCCTTGGAGGCCATGTTGTTGATCTGGAAGGTGTAGCTCCAGGAGCCCTGCTTGGCGGGCAGATCGCCGAGCTCAGCCTTGACCTTGCCGTCGGCATAGGAGGCGGTGGCGTCGGAGCCCATGAAGATCACAGAGGAAGCGTGGACCGCGTTGTGAACGTTGGCAAGGCCGGCGCCGACCTGGATGGTGGGATAGTAGGGTCCGGTCTTGGAGCCGATGTGCATGGGCACGGCGGTGGACATCAGAAGGCTCTGGGCGATCTGACGGGTGGTGTGGCCGGAGAGGGTCACGTTATTCTCACGCAGGTACTGGCCGAGGGTGGCGGTCAGGCCGGTGATGTGGGGGGCGGCCATGGAGGTGCCGGACATCAGCTCATACTTGTCGGAGCCGCCGACGTTGCCGCTGGAGGTCTTGTTGGTGCCCCAGAGGGAGTAGATGTTGCCGCCGGGAGCGGTGATCTCGGGCTTCATGAGCAGCGAGCCGGGAACGCCCCAGGAGGAGAAGACGCTCATTTCCGCATTGTCCGTGACCTGCATATGAGAGACTTCGGAGCTGACGCTCACGGTGCCGGTATAGTAGGTGATGGAGCCGGCGGTGTGGGCGGTGGAGTTCGCCTTGATCGTGTTGGCGTCGGCCAGGGTGATGGAGACCATCGGGAAGGTGCCGGTGTAGTCGTCGAGGGACATGTTGATGGTGCCGGCCGCATTGTTGGCGACGATCAGGGCCTTGGGGTTGTAGGATTTCAGGTTATTGCCCTTCTCATAGAAGGAGATGTCGCCGCGGTTGCAGATAACGATCTTGCCGGAGAGGCTGACCGCGCTGTTGACCGTGGAATAGTCGCTGGCGTTGCCCGGCGCATCCACGTAGACGTAGCTGTAGCTGCCGCCGATGGTGGTCATCTTGGCGCCGGTGGAGTCGGTCTCATTATAGAAGACCTTCTGGCTGCCGTTGAAGGTCAGCGGGCTGCCGGTGACGCCGGTATTTTCGGCGGAGGCGACGCAGAGGCTGTTGGTGTAGGAGCCGGGGCTGCCGCCGGTGTGCATGTAGGCGTCCTGAATGTAGAGCTCGCCGTTATCCAGCCAGTAGGGGAAATCGTAGGCGTTGCCGGCGGAGATGGACACCACAGTCTTGGTGTTGGAGCTGGCGTTGGCGATCTTGTTCATCGTGGCCTGATAGCTGGTGGAGTAGGTGAAGCCCTGGCTGGAGGAGCCCAGAGACAGGTTCACCGCGTCGCAGCCCAGAACGATGGCGTCCTCGATGGCGACCATGTAGTCGGAATCGTAAGCGCCGCCGCCGGAGCCGAAGACCTTCATGATGAAAAGCTGGGCGTCAGGGGCCATGCCGACGACGTGGACGCTGTCCGCAGCTTCCACGTAGGAGCTGCCGCTCTTGATGTAGCGGTTGGCCGCGGCGATGCCGGCCACGTGAGAGCCGTGCTCGCCCTGGGTGTCGCTCAGGTGGTTGATGGTGGTGTTCTCATCCACGTAGTTGTAGCCGAACGGGATCTTGGCGGAGACGTAGGTCGCGCCGGAGCCGTTGAGCTGGCTCTTGATGGAGCTCAGGTTGGCGGAGGTGAAGAGGCTGACGTTCTTGCCGGTCTGCTGAATGGCATAGTTGAAGGCGTCGGCATTCATGGACTGGTGGGTGGTATCCAGACCGGTGTCGATGATGGCGATGCGGGAGCCCGCGCCGGTGTAGCCCTCGGCCCAGGTGTCAGCAGCGCCGACCATGTAGGTGGAGGTGTTGGCGGTGTTCGGCCGATCACCTTCCTCGCCTTCCACGGTCGTGGGGGGATCGTAACGGTTTTCCAGGAAGACGTCCTTGACGCCGGGGATGGACTTGATCTTCGCAATGTCGCCGTAGCGGACGTTCGCAGAGATCGCGTTCATCGTCAGGGTGATGTTCCACTTGACGTCCAGCTTGGAGCCAACGGCGGCCTCGATCTGATTGGTCAGGGCGGCTTGGCTGCTGCGGAGGCTCTGGCGGTAGGAAACAGCCGCGGCGTTCTCCGCGACGTTGTTCATGCTGTAGCCTGCGTCAAAGGTGGAGGGCTGGTCGAGCTCGATCGTCACACGGACGATATCGCTCAACGCGTGTTCTTCCTGTTCGATCAGCCGTCCGTCGGCAAGCGGCGTTTCCGCGGTCTTCTCGGTCAGGGGGTTCGCAAATGCGGGAACCGTGACGGACAAAACCATCGTCAGCGTCAGCAGCAGGCAGAGCAGCCGTCGAAGGGCGCGGGATGTTGTCATTCGAATCGCTCCTTATAAGATAGAATCCGGAGAATCAGTCTCCGATGCATTATTTAATCATAATGAACGGAAAAAATCAATTGCCGGGTTTCATTTTTTCGCAAAATAACACAAACGGCATCATCTTCGCCTGCCCTGCCACGGGCGGATGAACGCTCGCCTCTCCCCCGCTCGTCCCAAACGTCCGTGAAATTTGCGAACGATTCGCAAATTGTTCTTGACAAGCGCGGAGCAGCCTGCTATTATAATTTGCGAATCATTCGCAAATTGGAGGAGCACCATGAACGCCTATCGCACGCAGCCGCGGAAACGGCTGCTTGAATATCTTTCCGCCCATGCGGACGAATCCCTCTCCGCCGGACAGATCGCCTCGGCTCTGCCGGAGATCAGCGTCAGCGCGGTCTATCGCAACCTTGCCGCCCTGGAACAGGACGGGTCGGTCCGCCAGGTGACGCGCACGGATTCCCGGGAGCGCCTGTATCAGTTCGCCGCCGCCGGCCAGTGCCGCCGTCATCTGCATCTGAGCTGCAAGCGCTGCGGCAAGACGTTCCACATGAACGAGGCCGAGACCGAGGAGCTGGTCCGCAGCATCGCTGCGCTGGACCGCTTTGCCGTGGATCGCAGTGAAACCGTGCTCTACGGCGTCTGCGAGGACTGCCAGCTCTGCAAAAAATAGGGAGTGGATCACAATGAAAAAGAGAGTATTCGCCTGTATTCTGGCCCTTTGCCTGTGCGTGGGCCTGTTCGTCGGACTGATTGCCGGCTGTTCCCATTCCGAAAACGCCCCCGACCCAAGCAAGCCGCAGATCGTGGTGACGGTCTTCCCGATCTATGACTGGATGCAGAATCTGCTCAGCGACCGGGCCGGGGAATTCGGTCTGACCCTGCTGGAGAGCTCCGGCGCGGATCTGCACAACTACCAGCCGACCGTAAACGATATCTACGCCCTGTCCAACTGCGACCTGTTCGTCTATATCGGCGGCGAATCCGATCAATGGGTCGCCGACGCCCTGACCCAAGCCGCAAACAAGGATATGATCGTGATCAACCTGATGGACGCGCTCGGCGCCCTCGCCCGCGAGGAGGAGCTGCCCGAGGGCTTGACCGAGGATGAGGACGAGCACGGGCACGAGCACGAGGGGCCGGAGTATGACGAGCACATCTGGCTCTCGGTCAGAAACGCCGCCGCGCTCTGCCGGGTCCTGACCGACGCGCTGGCAAAGCTGGACGCCGCAAACGCGGAGGAATACCGCGAGAACTGCGAAGCCTACACCGCCCAGCTCGATATGCTGGACGCCGGCTTTACCCGCGTGGTGAACGACGCGCCGACGAAGACCCTGCTCTTTGCCGACCGCTATCCCTTCCTCTATCTGGTGAAGGACTACAGTCTGACGGCCTACGCCGCCTTCTCCGGCTGCTCGGCGGAGACGGAGGCCTCGTTTGAGATGATCCGATTCCTCGTGGGCAAGGTGGACGAGCTGGGGCTGAAGCACGTGATCGTGCTGGAAAGCGGCGATCAGCGGATCGCCACGACGATCATCTCGGAATCCCGCGACAAGGACGCGGAGATCCTGACGCTCAACTCCATGCAGTCGGTCACGATGGACGACGTCAAAAACGGCGTCTCCTACTTTGGTCTGATGCAGGAAAACCTTGCCGTTCTGGAAGCGGCACTGGCGAATTGAGGGGTGCAAGATGGCGCTGTTGACCTGTGAAGACCTCTCCCTCGGCTACGAGGGAAAACCGATCCTGGAGCACGTCAGCTTCCGCGTGGAAGCCGGCGACTATCTCTGCATCGTGGGTGAGAACGGCTCCGGCAAATCCACCCTGATCAAAACCATCCTCGGTCTGCGGCGGCCCCTGCACGGGAAAATCTACGCCGGAGACCGGCCGTCCGGAACCGGCGGCGGGAAGCTGCCGCCGTCGAAACGGCTGAAGCGCAGCGAGATCGGCTATCTGCCCCAGCAGACCGTGGTGCAGCGGGATTTTCCGGCGAGCGTGCTGGAGATCGTCCGCTCCGGCTGCCAGGGACGGCAGGGGCTGCGGCCCTTCTACTCAAAGGCGGACAAGCAGCTTGCCATGGAAAACATCCGCCGGATGGGACTTGAGAAGCTGGTCAAGCGCTGTTACCGGGATCTCTCCGGCGGACAGCAGCAGCGGGTCCTGCTGGCGCGGGCGCTCTGCGCCACGCGCAGGCTGCTCCTGCTGGACGAGCCGGTCTCGGGGCTGGACCCCCGCGTGACCGCGGAGATGTATCAGCTCATCTCCGATCTCAACCGCAAGGAGGGCGTCACAATCATCATGGTCTCCCATGATCTTGGCGCAGCCCTGCAGTACGCGACCCACATTTTGCACGTCGGCGCGCACGTCTGGTTCGGAACGCGGGACGACTATCTGCAGAGCAAGGTCGGCAGCAGCTTTTTGAAGCAGGGAGGGATACCGGAATGAATCTTGCGAATTATATTCAGCTACCCTTCGTTCAAAACGCTTTGATCGTCGGCGTTCTGGTTTCGCTCTGCACGGCCCTGCTCGGCGTGACACTGGTGCTGCGGCGGTTCTCCTTCATCGGCGACGGGCTGAGCCACGTGGCCTTCGGCGCAATGACGGTCGCCGCCGTGGTCGGGCTGACGAACGACATGGTTCTGGTCCTGCCCGTGACCGTGGTCTGCGCCGTCCTCCTGCTCAGCGTGGGGCAGCACGCCAAGGTCAAGGGCGACGCCTCGGTCGCCATGATCTCGGTCGGGGCGCTGGCCGTCGGCTATCTGCTGATGAACCTGTTCCCGCCCTCCGGCCGGTCAAACATTTCCGGCGACGTGTGCACGACCCTTTTCGGCGGCACCTCGATCCTGACCCTCCGGCCGGAGGAGGTGACGATTTCCATCGTCCTGTCCGCCGTTGTGGTTCTGTTCTTCATCTTCTTCTATCATAAAATATTTGCAATCACCTTTGACGAGAGCTTTGCCGGCGCGACCGGCGCGCGGACGAAGCTCTACAACCTGCTTCTGGCCGTTGTGATCGCCGTGGTGGTCGTCCTGGCGATGGACCTGGTCGGCTCCCTGCTGATCTCTGCCCTTGTGGTCTTCCCTGCCCTGTCGGCCATGCGGATCTTCAAAAGCTTCCGCTCCGTGACGGTCTGCGCTGCGATCATCAGCGTGACCTGCACGATCGCCGGGATCCTCTCGGCGGCCCAGTTCAATACCCCGGTCGGCTCAACCATCGTGGTTGCGGATATCGTGGTCTTCGCCGTGTTCAGTCTGATCGGCTGGATCACCCAGAAATAGGAGGTACGTGCATGAAAAAACGGATCATCATTCTGCTGGCTCTCTGTCTGCTGCTCTGCGCCTGTCAAAAGCAGGACGGCGCCCCGGAAAGCGCCGACAAGCTCCCCACGGTGATCAGCCAGGCGGAATACGTGGAATATCAGAACCTGTTTTTCAACAAGCAGGCCGACTCCTTCGTCGGACAGCACGTCACGAAAACCGGGACGTTGGTTCTGCTGGAGGACAACTGGGCGAACGTCACGCGGTACTACGTATGGGGCTACTACGACCAAACCAAATGCTGCGACTGGCAGTGGGAGTTCGTGCCGAAGGACCCCGACGATCTGCCGCCGGCCGGCTCGCTCGTGGAGATGACCGGAACGCTGGAGCATGACGAAGCCGCGCTGGACAAGTACTGGTATACCGGCGCCGAGGTCTCGGTCAAGACGAGGTACGAGGGCGAAAGCTGCGACGTGGATCTCTCGCTGATGGACGGGACCCTGGAGCGGGTTCAGCTCCTGAACCTCCTCCACACCCCGGAACGGTACAACGGCAAGACCGTCCGCCTCTACGGTCGGGTCCAGACCACGACCTCGATCCAGCACCCCTACTATGACAACGTCTGGTCCCTGCAGTTTACCACGGACGGCGCTGTCCCCGCGACGGGCGTCTGCGTGATGGTCACCGGCACCTGGCAGGACGGCGTTCTGACGAACGCGACCGTGGCGGAAACGAAGGATTACTGATCCGGCGGACGCGGCAAACCCCCGTGATAACAGTTCGGGCGGCAAGGAATGGCCTTGCCGCCCGATGCTTGTATGGATTCAAAAAAGACAGGGGCTTTGCGATCACGCAAGGCCCCTGTTGGCTGCGGGAGAACGGTCAGTCTCCTTTTTTGAGAAAGACGCGGAGCAGAAGTCCGGCGCCGACGGCGGCCGGGACCAGCATCAGAAACAGATCCAGCACGGAGCCGACGAAGGTCAGGCTCGTGCCCAGGATCACGGAGAGGACCAGCATGGCGATCAGCACCGGCAGCGCGATCTTTGCCGCCTTGTGACCGGTGGATACCAGAAGGATCACGTCCAGCAGGATCAGCGCGATCAGGATCCCGCCCGTGGAAACGGACCCGAACCGATAGAAGCCCCAGGAATAGACCCGGACGCTCTTAAAAAACATGAAAACGCCTACAGCGATCAGGGCGGCCCCGATCAGCAGCAGCTTATCTCTTTGTCTCAGCATGGCAAGCGCCTCCTTCTGTGAGATCTGATCCTGCAAAGCCCGAACCGGCTTAGCCCTTACAGGAGCGCCCGTCCGGCGCCCCAGGCCTTGCCGACGACCTCGCCGACCAGATTGTATTCATTGTTGAACGGGTCGAACGCAATCGGGCGGACCTTGGCCAGATCGACCTTGCCGTCCGTCAGCGCCGCCTCGTCCACGCTGACGTTGACGATCTCGCCCTTGAGGATGCAGGTCTCTTTGTCGTATTCGATGACCCTGCACTCCATGCAGACGGCCAGCTCGTTGATGATCGGCGCGTTGACCAGCTCGCTCCTGGTCGCCGTGAAGCCGGCGCGGGCGAACTTGTCGGCAGCCTTGTCGCCGGAAACGATGCCCACGTAGTCGCAGGCGGCCACGTGATCGGCGTCGGCCATGCTGACGGTAAAGGCTCCGGTTTTCGCAAAGTTTTTGCAGGTCCTGTGACCGGGCGACAGGCAGATGGAGACCTGATTTTCCTCGCTGATCCCGCCCCAGGCCGCGTTCATGGCGTTCGGCATGCCGTTTTCATCGTAGGTTGCAAGGATCCAAACCGGCTGCGGGCTGCTGTAGGGCTTGGCTCCGAAATTCTTTCTGCTCATGGCTTTCGTCTCCTGTTCGTCAGTTTTCCGCGCGGGGAAGGCTCTCCCCCTCAGATTCGCAAAGGCCCGTATGCCTTCTGAAAGACAGTATAGCACGGAAACCGCAAGAAATCAACACGGAATTCCCGCCATGGCCGGTCGGCTCAGATCACATCGATCAGGATCAGGAACAGCAGGACGAAGGTCGCCAGGACTGCGGCGGCAGCCAGGGTCGAGCCGAGGCTGAACCTGCCTTTTTTGCCGGAGCTGCTCTGGGCGACCAGTCCCACGCGGCGCAGGGCGCCGACCACCGGCTTGTAGAGCAGCATGGCAAGCGCAGCGTTCAGGCCGCCCTTGACCAGATTGAAGGGCAGGAAAACCGGCAGCAGCATCCCCGCCACCGTCCGGCGCATCTGCGCGACGGAGACCCGGTCATTGCTCATGTAATAGGGCGTGATGATGTAGTTCCAGGCCACCATGCAGACGGCCATCGTCAATACGCCGGACAGAAGGCCGATCACCGCTCCCTTCTGCGAGCGCATTTTGGCGTAGACCCAGGCCGCCGGGACCGTAAAGGCGCAGGTGGCGATGGCGTTCATCAGAAAGCCGTAGACGCCGGTGGAGGAGATCGTGACCATCTCCAGGAAGGCCGAAAGGATCGCAAGGATCACGCAGGTCATCGGCCCGAAGATAAAGCCGGCGATCACGATCACAGTATCCTTCGGCTCGTAGCTCAAAAAGCCCTGCACGTTCGGGATGCCCCTCGCCAGCAGGACGGCAACGAAGCTGAGGGCAAGGAACATTGCCACGCAGGTGAGATAACGGACGTTCATGTTTCGTTTCATATGCTTCCTCCAAAAACAGAAAAATTTGCCTGAAGCCCCGTAGGTCTTCAGGCAAATCCACGAAGAAAGCCGTGATTTGCGCGTCTTCTTTCATCCAGACTATACTGTCGGTCCCGGAGTTTCACCGGGTCAGCCCAAAGGCTCGCGGACTTTACCGCCGGTCGGGGATCACACCCTGCCCTGAAGAGATACCGGATTCAGTTACCGCTATTATAATACTGCCTCCCGGAAAACGCAAGCGGTTTTTTTCGAAAAATCCTACAAAAATCTTTCAATCTGTAACAATTCTGTAATAATTATGTGCTATATTAAGCCGTAGGCTGCCGGAAGCCGTGCATGGTCCCGTCCGGTGCGGTGTTTGTGATATCCCCGCCGACGACGGTCCCCTCCGAGACCAGGAGGGTCGCATAGACCGGCTGATCCGCGTTCGGGTAGTTCAGGACCTCGTAGACGTACCGCGTCAGGGTCTTGCCCCGGTACGGGGTGAGATCGTAGCCCTGGCTCTTTTGCAGCTCGTTGTAGCGCGAGAAGACCTCGGAATCCTTCGTGGGTACGGTGACGCTCTGCGTCTGGTTCGGCTCGGCAGAAACCTCCCAGCCGAAGCCGCGCAGGAAGGCCAGACGGCCCTCGTTCGTGTCCGCCCCGCCGCCTGACGGCGCATCGTTCCGGGAGGCCAGCAGGACCGCCACGGCGACGACCAGCGCGATCACCAGCGTTACGATCGCCGCGATCTTCGTCTTGGAAACCTTCGCTGTCAATACAAACATTTGATTCCCTCCGAATCATCGATTTCACACTGCACTCTATGCCCGTCCGGGCGGAATTATGAGGTGAACATGCAGAGACTGGACAAATATCTCTCCGAGGCCGGCGCGGCGTCCAGGCGTGAGCTGAAGGATCTGCTCCGGGCCGGAGCGGTCACGGTCAACGGGGCAGTCGTCCGCGACGGGGCCGTCAAGATCGACGAGACCGCAGACCGCGTCTGCCTGCACGGGCAGACCGTGGAGGGCCTGCGCCGCGTCGTCCTCCTGCTCTACAAGCCTGCCGGATTTGTGACTTCCACCGACGATCCGCGCGACCGGACCGTGATGGACCTCCTGCCGGAGCGGTGGAGGAAGCAGCGGGTCGCCCCGGTGGGGCGGCTGGACAAGGCGACCGAGGGTCTGCTTCTGCTGACGAACGACGGGGTCCTGGCACACCGTCTGATCTCCCCGAAATACCGGATCGAAAAGGACTACTACGCCGAGCACGAGGGCGAGGCCGGGCAGGAGGACACGGAATCCTTCCGCGCCGGTCTGACGCTGGGAGACGGGACCGTCTGCCTGCCGGCTGAGCTGGAGCCCCTCGGTCCCGGAAAAAGCCGCGTGCGCGTCGTGGAGGGAAAATACCATCAGGTTCGCCGCATGCTTGCCAGCCGCGGGATGGCCGTGACCTATCTGCGGCGCGACCGTGAGGGCGGTCTGACCCTGGACGGCCTTGCCTCCGGCGAGGTCCGGGAGCTGACCGCCGCGGAGGTCGCCGCGCTGGAACGGGAAACGGGAATGCAGACTGCGGGAGAATGAATCCGGAAGACCGGGCAGCGGTTTTCCCTTGCCTTGTACAAATTCCACAAATTCCTGTTTTAGTGTTTTTTGGGCTTACACCCCTTGTTTCCTTGCTCTCATTTGGGTACAATGCCAGTTTTTTTGTGGATTTGCATAAAAAGACCATGAAGTTTTTAAGAAAAACAACAAAAAGGTCTTGCAATACTCCTTGAAATCGGTTATAGTATCGGGCAGAAGCACAAAATTGATCCGATTTCAGAATCGCGCAATCAATCCAGAGAGCGAGGATTATCATGAACCATATTTTTACAGACGTCATTCAGCAGCTCAAGACCGCCACGGATCGGGAGATCGGTCTGATCGACGCGGACGGAAACGTCGTTGCAGACAGCGACCCGGAGCAGATCGGCGCCAAGCTGCTCAAGCTGGCGCGCGTCGTCTCCCTGTCGGAGGACGGCCCGATCCATTTTTCCGGCAAGACCGTTCGGGCCCTTTCCGCCTTCGCCAACGGCTTCGACTACGCCGTCTTCGTTGACGGCGAGGACGAGATGGCCGACACCCTCTGCGCCATGGCCCAGGTCACGCTGAACTGCGCCAAGGTGTTCTATGAAGAAAAGCACGACAAGGCCAGCTTCGTCAAGAACATCATCACCGACAACATCCTGCCCGGCGACATCTATATCCGGGCCAAGGAGCTTCACTTCCCCGCCGACCAGAACTACGTCGTCTATCTGATCCGGCAGAACGGCAGCAATGACATTTCCGCCGTGGACGTTCTTCTCGGCCTCTTCCCGGACCGCCAGCAGGATTTTGTGATCTCCATCAGCGAAACCGACATGGCCCTGGTCAAGGCCGTCACGCCGGAGACCGAACCGAGCGAGATCCTGGAGCTCGCCAAGACCATTGAGGACAGTCTCAAGAGCCAGCTCTATCTCAAGACCACCATCGGCATCGGCACCGTAGCCGAGCATCTGCGCGAGCTGGCCGACTCCTACAAGGAGGCACAGGTCGCCATCGAGGTCGGCAAGGTCTTTGACACCGAGAAGACCATCATTACATACGAGAATCTCGGCATCGGCCGGCTGATCTATCAGCTTCCCACGACCCTGTGCGAGATCTTCCTGACGGAGGTCTTCAAGAAGAACTCCATCGACACCCTCGATCAGGAGACCCTGTTCACGATTAACAAATTCTTTGAAAACAACCTCAACGTATCCGAGACCTCGCGCAAGCTCTTCGTTCATCGGAACACGCTGGTCTACCGTCTGGAAAAGATCAAGAAGCTCACCGGTCTGGACCTGCGCGAGTTTGACCACGCGATCATCTTCAAGGTGGCGCTGATGGTCAAGAAATATCTTGCCTCACGGGACAACAAAATGTTCTGAGGCGAAGGAGAGCCCTTATGATTGATTTCCAGAACGTCACCATGGTCTATGACGCGGGCAACCGGGCGCTGGACAGCATCAGCCTGCACATAGACGACGGCGAATTCGTCTTCCTGGTCGGCCCGTCCGGCTCCGGGAAGTCCACCATCATCCGGCTTCTGACCGCCGAGCTGATCCCGACCTCCGGGTCCATCAACGTCAACGGTTACCAGCTCGAGCGGATCAAAAACCGCAGCATCCCCTATCTGCGCCGGACCGTCGGCGTCATCTTCCAGGATTTCCGCCTGATCGAGAACAAGACCGTGTTCGACAACGTGGCCTTCTCCATGCGCGTCGTCGGGGCGAGCGCCAAGCAGATCAAGAAGCGCGTGCCCTACGTGCTGGATCTGGTCGGACTGGAAAACCGCGGACGCCGGTATCCCAACGAGCTCTCCGGCGGCGAGCAGCAGCGCGTGGCCATTGCCCGCGCTCTGGTCAACAATCCGGCGATGATCATCGCCGACGAGCCGACCGGCAACCTCGACCCGGTGCGCTCCTACGAGATCATGATGCTGCTCGAGCGCATCAACGCCCTGGGGACGACCGTCATGGTGGTCACGCACGAGCGCGAGCTGGTCAACCGCTTCACGAAACGAGTCATTGCCATCGACGAAGGACGCGTGATCAATGACGGAATGGATGGGTACTACATACATGAAGAGAATTAGGAAAATCGGGTATCTGTTCAATGAGGGCGTCCACAACATGTTCACCCACGGCTTCATGTCCTTCGCCGCGATCGCGGTCACGGTAGCCTGTCTGGTGATCGTGGGCTGCTTCTCCTCCATCCTCTATAACCTCTCCCGCATGGTGGACACCCTGCAGCGGGAAAACCGCGTCGTCGCCTATATCGAAGAAAGCTACGACACCCAGACCGCAAAGACCGTGGAGACCGCCATCCGCCGGCTGGACAATATTCAGGAGGCGAAATTCGTCTCCCGCGAGGAATTCGGCGAGCGGTTCTTCGAACAGCAGGGCGGCTCCGAAAACTTTGAGGGCATCAGCGCTTCCACCTTCCTCAACAGCGTGGAGATCACCCTGATCGACAACTCCAAAATGGACGAGACCGTGCAGGTCATCTCCCAGGTGCAGGGCGTGGACCACGTGAACGCCAGAACCGAGCTTGCCAACGGCTTTACGACGATCCAGCGCGTGCTGAACATCGCCTCGGCCGCCATCATCATCGTTCTGCTGATCGTCTCGCTGTTTATGATCTCCAACACCATCAAGCTGGCGATGTACGACCGCCGCGACGAGATCGGCATTATGAAGATGGTCGGCGCAACCAACCGTTTCATCCGCTTCCCCTACTTTGTGGAGGGCTTCCTGATCGGCGTGATCGCCGGCGCGCTGGCCTTCTTCATCACCTGGGGCATCTACGATCTGATTGCCAGGGAGATCCACCGCGTGGACGCGCTGCAAATGTTTGATATCGTGCCCTTCACGACCCTGCTGATCCCGATGGTCGTCACCTTCGGCGCAGCCGGTCTGTTCGTGGGCATCTTCGGCAGCGTAATGTCCATCCGCAAATTCCTGGACGTTTAAAGGAGGCTGTTATGTACAAGTATCGACGCGTGATCGTGGGCGTGATTGCGATCCTGCTGGCGGCAGTTCTGCTGCTCGGCATCGTCCTCACGGCCTTCGGCGAGACCTCTGCGGACATCAAGAAGAAAATCGACGATCTCAAGGAGCGCGAGAGCGCCATTGCCGCGCAGCAAAACGCGCTGGCCGCGGAGATCAAGGAAAACAAGGCGGATATGCTCGATCTTGTCGGGCAGAAGAGCCAGATCGACAAGCAGATCAAGCTGACCCAGGATTCCATTGCCAACAAAAACGAGCAGATTCAGGAATACAATCTTCTGATCGCGGAAAAGCAGAACGAGCTTGACGCCGCTCTGGCCGAACGCGACGCGCTTAACGAGCGTTATCAGGCCCGCATCCGCTCCATGGCGGAAAACGGCAAGATCACCTACTGGTCGATCCTGTTCAAAGCCAGCAGCTTTGCGGATATGCTCAACCGCGTGGACACGATCAACGAGATCGCCCTGGCCGATACCCGGATGCTCGAAAAGATGGAGCAGACCGCGGAGGAGATCGAACGCGCCCGTCAGGATCTGGCGGAGGAGAAGGTCTCTCTGGAGGAAGCCAAGACGGAGCTTGCCGCTGAGGAAGAAAACCTTGCCGCCCAGCGCTCTGAGGCCGACGCTCTGCTGGAGGAGCTGATCCAGAACGACGACGCCCTGCAGGCCGCCGCCGCGAAGTACGACGCAGCCAAGAGCCAACTGGAGCAGCAGATCGCTCAGCAGCAGGCCAACTACACCGAAAAGGTCGCCGAGGAAGAGGAAGCCCGCCGCAAGGCCGCCGAGGAAGCGGCCAGGCGCAAGGCCGAGCAGGAGGCCCGCGAGGCCGCCGCCCGCCAGCAGGCAGCCATGGCGAACAACAATAACAACAGCAGCAACACCACACCGAGCGGCGGGTCGGGCGGTTCGAGCGGCACCGGCGGTTCTGGCAGTACCGGCAGCTCCGGCGCAATGTTCCGGTGGCCGTCCTACACCCACGTGATCACCAGTCACTTCGGGATGAGAGTCCACCCCGTGACGCATCGTTATACCCTGCACAACGGCATTGACATCGGCGCCTACTACGGCACCGCGATCTGGGCAGCCGCCTCCGGGACCGTGACGGCGGCCGGCTGGAATGACGGCTACGGCTACTACGTGACCATCAACCACGGCAACGGCTACACCACCCTCTACGGCCACATGAGCCAGATTGCCGCTTCTGCCGGCGATTACGTGACTGCAGGGCAGACCATCGGCTACGTCGGCAGCACCGGCTGGTCTACCGCCCCGCATCTGCATTTTACGGTTTATAAAAACGGCGTTGCGGTCAATCCGCTCGCCTATCTGCCTTGATCGGCGCCGGGGCTGGCTCGGAAAAGGGTTCCGAGCCAGCCCCGGTTTTATTCTGGAATTGAAAGAGGTCTCAATATGGACGAACTGGAACAATTTGAGCAGACGGAGCGCCGCGCACGGCGCGATTCCCTGCTGCCCGTGGTGCTCGTCACCGTCGCGCTGACCGCAGCGGTGGTCGTTGTGATCTGCTGGCTGCTCATGGGGCGCGGGCGTGAAGCAAAGGGCTTTGATCAAAAGCTGACCGAGATGAAGGGCGTGATCGACGAATACTACATCGGTGAGATCGATGAGCAGAGGATGTCGGACGCCCTGGCCGCCGGAATGGTGGAAGGACTGGGCGACGAATGGAGCTACTACATCCCTGCCGACCAGTATGCGGCGTACGTCGAGGCCTTCCAAAACGCTTACGTAGGGATCGGCGTGACCATTACCACGGAAGACGTGGAAGACGGCGTGCGGATCACCGAGGTCGTTCCGGACGGCCCCGCGGATCAGGCCGGGCTCCTGGCCGGGGACCGCATCATAAAGGTGGAAGGCGAGACCCTTCCGCGCCTGGACGACGGCAGCGTGGATCTGACGGCGGTCAAAAACCGCGTGACCGGCGAGGCTGGCACGGACGTTTCGCTGACCGTCCTGCGCGACGGCAGCGAGAAGGAATTCACCGTCACCCGCGCCTCGATCCAGACCGTCAACGTGACGAGTCAGACCCTGGAGGACGGGCTGGTCTATATCAAGATCCGCAACTTTGACGAGCGCTCCGCCGAGGAAACCATCGCCGCCATTCAGGCTGCCGTGGACGAAAAAGCGCCGGGGATCATCTTCGACGTCCGCTACAACCCCGGCGGCTATAAGGACGATCTCATTCAGATCCTCGACTATATTCTGCCCGAGGGACCGCTGTTCCGCAGCGTGACGTACGACGGACGGGAGTACGTGGATCAGTCCGACGCCGCACACGTCGAAGTCCCGATGGCCGTCCTGGTCAACTACGATTCCTATTCCGCCGCCGAGTTCTTCGCCGCCGCGCTGCAGGAATACGACTATGCCAAGGTCGTGGGCATTCAGACCTATGGCAAGGGCTACTTCCAGAGCAGCATCCTGCTCTCGGACGGCTCCGCGATCAACCTCTCCATCGGCAAATACACCACGCCCAAGGGCGTGAGCCTGGTCGGCAAGGGCATCACCCCCGATCAGGTGGTGGAGCTGTCTGAGGAGAAGGAAGCAGCGCTCCGCTCCGCTTCGCTGGACCAGGCAGAAGACGACCAGCTCCTGGCTGCCATCCGGCTGCTGGATCCCGCCTACGAGCCCACCGTCGCCGCGCCGGAGGCCAACGACCTGCAGAGGAACGCCGGCGTGCAGCGGCATCCCTATATCGCCAAGCTGGCGGAGCTTCAAGCGGTCATTGACAAATATTACGTCGGAGAGCCGGACGAGGAAGCGCTTGCAGATACGCTCGCATCCAGTCTGGTAGATGGCATCGGCGACGAATGGAGCTACTACATCCCCGCCGCCCAGTACCAGAATTATCTCAACACGATGGAAAACGCCTACGTCGGCGTTGGTCTGACCATCACCGCAGAAGACGCGGAGACCGGCGTCCTCGTCACCGACGTGACGCCCGAAGGCCCCGCCTACCGGGCCGGCATCGAGTCCGGTGACTGCATCGTTGCCGTGGACGGGACGCCGGTCCTGGACGGGAGCGACGAAGCCCTGGATACCAACGAGACCGCCAACCGCGTCCGCGGCGAGGAGGGCACGGACGTCACCCTGACCGTCGTACACGACGGTCAGACGCGGGACGTTACGATCACCCGCGCCGCGATCCGCATCGTCAACGTGACGAGCGAGCCGCTGGAAAACGGCCTGTACTATATCCGAATTCGCAATTTCGAGCGGGACGCGGCCACAGATGCGATCGCCGCCATCGAGGCCGCGCAGGCAAACGGCGCGACCGGCATCGTCTTTGACGTCCGCTTCAATCCCGGCGGCTTTGCCTCCGAGCTGGTCCGACTGCTTGACTATCTTCTGCCCGAGGGTCCGATCTTCCGCAGCATGACCTACGACGGGGATGAGAACGTGGACTACTCCGGCCCCGAATACCTGGACCTGCCGATGGCCGTTCTGGTCAACTACGATTCCTATTCCGCCGCAGAATTCTTTGCCGTCGCCCTGCAGGAGTACGGCGCAGCGGAGATCGTCGGTGCGCAGACCTACGGAAAGGGCCGGTTCCAGACCGCCTTCCAGCTTTCCGACGGCTCGGCGGTCAACCTCTCCTTCGGCACCTATACCACGCCGCAGGACCGCAGCCTGGTCGGCAAGGGCGTAACGCCCGACTACCCGGTGGAGATCACCGACGAAGAAATGAAGGATCTCTACTACAACCGTCTGGACCGTTCCGACGACAAGCAGCTTCAAACTGCAATTTCTGTATTGACAAGCGGCGAGGGCGAGTAGTATAATAAGTCGGCTAATTTGGCAGAAGTATTATTTATCATGAAAGGCGGTAGTTCTATGGCAAAGGAATTCAAGCTGACCAGCATCCGGCTGGCGGAGCTCGAACAGGAGCTGCACTATCTGAAGACCACCCGCGAGCTTGAGGTCGCGGAGCATCTGAAGGAGGCCCGCTCCTTCGGCGACCTTTCTGAAAACAGCGAATACGACGAGGCAAAAAACGAGCAGGCCCAGCTCTACGGCCGCATCGCCGAGGTTGAAAACATTCTCGCCCACGCCGTCATCATCGACGACGAGGAGGACGAGCACGAGGAGCTCTCCGGCCGCGTCGGTCTGGGCTGCACCGTCAAGGTCCACGATCTGGAAGCGGACGAGGATGAGACCGAGATCTATGCAATCGTCGGCTCTCAGGAGGCCAACCCCGCCCAGGGGCTGATCTCCGACGACTCCCCCTTTGGCCGCGCCATGCTCGGCAAGACCGTGGGCGACGTCGTAGACGTGGAAGCGCCGATCGGAATGCTCAGATTTGAGATCCTTTCCGTGGAACGAAGCAGCTGATACAGGAGGAAACACGCGTGGCAAAGTTTGTACCCCAGGCGGAGCTGCCGCTGGTGGACCAGGTTCGCGTCCGCCGCGAAAAGCTCCGGGATCTGCAGCAGGAGGGCCGGGATCCCTTCGTGCGCACCCGCTTTGACGTGACGCATCACGCCGAGGAGGTCAAGGAACAGTTTGATACGCTTGAGGAGCAGACCGTCCGTCTGGCAGGCCGTCTGATGAGCAAGCGCGGGATGGGCAAAGCCATCTTTGCCGATCTCCAGGACCGCACCGGACGCATTCAGCTCTATATCAAGGTCGATGAAATGGGCGAGGAAGAATTCGCCCGCTGCCGCAAGCTGGACATCGGCGACGTCGTCGGCGTTGAGGGACCGGTCTTCCGTACCCAGAAGGGCGAGATCTCCGTCCGCACCCGCGCCGTCACCCTGCTGTCGAAGTCTCTGCTGCCCCTGCCGGAGAAGTTTCACGGTCTCCAGGATAAGGAGCTTCGCTTCCGCCAGCGCTATCTGGATCTGATCGTGAATCCCGAGGTGAAGCGGAACTTCGAGATCCGCTCCCGCTTCATCCGCTTCATGCGGAACTATCTGGACGGTCAGGGCTATATTGAGGTCGAGACCCCCGTCCTCAATACGATCGCCGGCGGCGCAGCCGCCCGCCCCTTCATCACGCACCACAACACCCTGGATATTGATATGTACATGCGCATCGCAACCGAGCTGCCGCTCAAGCGGCTGATCGTCGGCGGCATGGAGCGCGTGTATGAAATCGGCCGGATTTTCCGCAACGAGGGCATGGACCCCAAGCACAATCCGGAGTTCACCACCGTGGAGCTCTACGAGGCCTACGCCGACTTCCACCGGATGATGGACATTGCCGAAGGGATTCTCTCCGGCGCAGCCAGGGAAATTCTCGGCACCTATCAGGTCTCCTGGATGGGTTACGACATCGACCTGACTCCCGGCTGGCCGCGGCTGACCATGATCGACGCCGTCAAGCAGTACGTCGGCGTCGATTTCGGAGCCATCTCCGATGATGCGGAAGCCGTCGCAGCGGCAAAGGCCGCAGGCGTGGAGCTGAACCCCGCGTCCGAACCCACCTGGGGCAACGCCCTCTACGCCTGCTTCGATCAGAAGGTGGAGGAGCATCTGATCCAGCCCACCTTTATCACGATGTACCCCGTCGAGGTCAGCCCGCTGACCAAGCGCAGCCCCGCAGACCCCAGACTGACCGAGCGCTTTGAGTTCTTCATCGCCCACTCCGAAATGGGCAACGCCTATTCCGAGCTCAACGACCCGCTGGACCAGCGCGCCCGCTTCGTCAAGCAGATGGAGCAGCGTGACCGCGGCGACGACGAGGCCGAGATGATCGACGAGGATTTCCTGACCGCGATGGAATACGGCATGCCCCCCACGGGCGGCATGGGCATCGGCATCGACCGCTGCGTCATGCTCCTGACCGGCGCCGACACCATCCGCGAGGTCATCCTCTTCCCGACCATGAAGCCGATGGACAAGGAGAAGCCCGAAAAGGCAGAGGCAAAGCCCGCGGAATTCGAATGCGCCTGCTTTACCTGCCCCTCTCAGGAGGCCTGCAAGGCAGCACAGGAAGCTGAAAAAGCTGCACCTGTTGAAGAGAAAATCGACTTCTCCAACGTCGTGATCGAACCCCTGTTCCAGGATCAGGTCGATTTTGAGACCTTCTCCAAGTCCGATTTCCGGGCTGTGAAGGTCCTCGAATGCGAAGCCGTCAAGAAGTCCAAAAAGCTTCTGAAGTTCACTCTGGATGACGGTTCCGGCGAGAAGCGGACGATTTTAAGCGGCATTCACGCCTTCTATGAGCCGGAACAGCTCATTGGAAAGACCTGCATCGCCATCACCAATCTGCCTCCGCGCAAGATGATGGGTATCGATTCCTGCGGTATGCTGATCAGTGCCGTTCACAAAGAAGGTGAAGAAGAAAAGCTTCATCTACTGATGGTTGATCCGAGCATTCCGGCAGGCGCAAAGCTGTATTAAAAGTACACCATAGCATGTACTCTTTTGCCGGAAATACGGTATGCACTACATTGCCGCTTTTTCGCCGAAATTCACACAAATACACCATAAGTACACCAAAGTGGCTGTAAACCGCTGCAGGTGACCGAAAATCGCACATTTTCAGCAAGAGCTCCGATTTGATTTCGGGGCTCTTGCTGACCCGATAGTTTATGGAGATAACTGAGAAAGAGCTGATCGCTGTATTATTCAAGCGGCAAACAGGAATTTGTGAGGAAAACAGATGATTCATTTGGAAACTATTACGCCAGAAAACTGGAGGCTCGGGCTGTCCGTTCAGGATGACCAGCGAAGGTTCGTTTCAGATAGCGCAGGTATTCTTGCCAGAGCGTATGCGTACCGGGAAAACCGAAGCCAGGCGTTTGTCGTCTATAACAATGATCTGCCCATTGGAATGGCAATGTACCACGACCTTGATGACTGGAAGGCATATGATTTCAGTCAGTTTTTCATCGATCAGCGTTATCAAGGAAACGGCTTTGGATGTGAAGCCGCAACGCAAATCATTCAAATGATGAAAGACGACGGAAAGTATGATAAGGTCGTTCTCTGCTACATTGAAGGTGACGATGCGGCACGAAAACTATATGAAAAGCTGGGGTTCAAACATACAGGTGAAGCGGATGGTGATGAGATCATCATGGAATTGAGACTCAGATAACTCGCAATTCGATGAGGTGCACAACATGGAGATTGCGGATAAGATTCTTGCCTACCTCAAAGATACATATCAACCAGATGCGATTATTGCCTATGGCTCATTTGCTGATGGAAGCGCAAACAAAAACAGCGATTTCGATGCGCTTGTTATTGCAGACAAAGAAAGAATGCACGATTCATCTGTGATTGACGGCATTGTCCTTGATGTGTTTATTTATCCCCCGGATACATTTCGTCAGAATTATGATCCGGAAGAATTTGTACAGGTGTGGGACGGAAATATTCTGTTGGATACAAACGGCGACGCTGCGTGCTTGCAGAAGCAGGTTCTTGATTATATTGCGCATATTCCACGAAAGACTGTGGAGGAGATTTCGCAGGAAGTCAGTTGGTGCGAAAAGATGCTGTCCCGAACAATGCGTGAGGATGCAGAAGGATACTATCGTTGGCACTGGGTACTGTTTGATAGCCTGGAAATATACTTCGATGTAAAAGGCCTGCATTATTATGGCCCCAAAAAAGCTCTGCGTTTTCTGGAACAGACAGACCCGGAAGCATTCCAGATTTATACGAAGGCCTTACGAGAATTCAAGCGAGAGTGCTTGTCGGCATGGATTTCTCACTTGAAGAGTATTTTACCAACTACATAAATTCGCAGTTTGTCGAGGCGCTTCTAAGCATTCGCTTAGGGGCGCTTTTTTTCAAGTTTCTGCATCCCTGCACATTTCAATTTTACGGGCATTCCGGATACACTATGTCCAGGAAAGAGGTGCAGTCATGGGACAAAGTTTTGCTGAAATACATCCGGAGCTTGTTTGCGAGTGGTCAAGCAGGAACTTGCCGATAGAAGTATCAGATATTACATAACGTCTTCATAAAGGATCGGGAGGTACTCTTAAAAAAGAGGGCCTCCCGCTTTCCGCTTTTATTCCGATATTTTGTCGACCGCTTTATATTCCGATATTTTGTCGAATTTATTGAAAAATGAGCTTGTCTGTGCTATAATACTTCATACTGTTAATCGAACAGTACATGAGTACACCAATACACCAAAAAGTACGCCATCCTCCAGTTAGATATGAGAAGTGATGGCGACTTATAGTTTTACAGGAAAAAGTAACGTTACGCTATTAAGGGGTTTCATTAAGATATGGGACGTTATAGTGACTATGGAAATCTCGTCCCGACCATGAAGCCGATGGACAAGGAGAAGCCCGAAAAGGCAGAGGCAAAGCCCGCGGAATTCGAATGCGCCTGCTTTACCTGCCCCTCTCAGGAGGCATGCAAGGCGGCGCAGGAAGCCGAGAAAGCGGCATCTGTTGCAGACTATCATAGTACCCAGGATTCCGTTGTTTGAAATTCCGACGATGAAGCCGGAGAACAATTGAATCAGTCTATTTTTGGTTTGCAATTAGAAACGGATGACTGTTAACATGCGTTGCTTTTTGTGTGAACCGATGACAGTCTGTGGAAGGACAGTTCAGTTATGAGAGTAGCAGTTCGAAGAATCATATTATTTTGCATTTTGATAATCAGCGCCGTCTTTCTTGTAAAGCACTTAGATTCCACAGTATACTCGGCAGACAATATGCAGGAATACTTCAGCAGCGCTTGTAAAAAGCTGGATGTGCCTGCTTTGTCTGCTGCTGTCTGGGATCACGATCGGGAAATCTATCTAAATTACAGCGCCGGCGGCGAAACCATTGACGAACACTCCTTGTATGAGTTGGCGTCCACGACGAAAGCGTTTACAGGCTTAGGAATTCTGCAGCTGCACGATCGCGGTTTGCTGAGCTTTGACGACCCGGTTCAAAAATATATTCCGGATTTTCATCCGACGTATAAAGGACGTGAAACGCAGATCACGATTGGACAACTGCTGAATCATTCGAGCGGAATACCGTGGAAAGCGCTTGAAAGAATCCCCGAAGAAGTGTATTCGCCGGGTGGCCTTTCACAGAGTCTGTCCGGAATATTCGATATTGAGCTGAGCTTTGAACCGGGAAGCAGGTTTGATTATTCTACGGTCAATTATGATTTTTTGGCACTTGCCATTGAGACGATCACCGGCATGGGATATGAGGAATATATAAAAACAACGGTTTTTGAAGAAGTCGGTATGACAGAATCCTTTTTCCGCTCTGCTGTTGTCGAGGAGGGAGTAACCCAGGGCTACAAAACAGCGTTTCTTTCCTCACGTCCTTATAATGCCCCGGTGTACTACGGGAATACAGCCGCCGGTTATCTGATTTCAAACGCCAATGATTTGATGAAATGGATGAAGAGCGTCAACTCCCTGTTCGATTTTAAGGATTTTCCCGTGAGCGAGCAAAACGATTATTTCGCCGGTTGGTGGATAGATGACGATTATGTATCGCATGGCGGGAACAATCCGAACTATTCGTCATATGTATTTGTGGGCAGAGATAGACCTACAGGCGTTTTCGTGCTGTCATCCAAAGCCGGCGCGAGTGCCTGGCACGTTGCAAACGGATTGTATCGGATGCTCGAGGGAGAAACTGTCAGGAAAGGCTTTTGGCTTGACTATGGCTACAGCGACCTGGAGGACTTGCTTTTCCTGATGATTCCCCTTTTGCTGCTCTATTTCATCCTGTGGATTCCCGCGGATTCAAAGGGAAGGGCAGTCGTCCGCCTTGCCATCGGCGCTGTGATTCTGGTCGGAATGCCTCTCTTACTTTGCGTTTTGCCGGTCGGAATTCGCTTTGGCTATGTCTGGCTTCCCGGCAGTTTTCTTTTCTTTGTTGGTTTTCTTCTTATTTTTGCGATCTGTTTGACCGCAAAGAGCACAGCATTTTTGCACAAAAGCAAAAAAGGCCCCGGCATGATAACGCCGTCTTCATAAGAGATGCCCTGCTGTATTCTAACAATGATGCAAAGTCTCCTCACTCTCCGTTTTTATCTCCAATACAAAGCGCCGAAACGATCTCCGCGCTGGCGCCGCCGTAGACCTCCAGGGAGGCGTCGCCGATTCGGACGCTGGCGACCAGATCCGTTTGCTTCTCTGCGGCGGTCGGCTGCTTTTCGTCTGCCGGCGGAGGAAGCTCCGCGAACCTGGGAGATGCGTCTGACATCTCCGCCTGCTGCTGCGCAAGCATAGCGGCGAAGACCTTCTTCTGCCAGGTGTAAGGTGAGGCTAAACGACGAAGAGACCATCGGGATCACACTGGATGCTTACATACCGGAGTTGAAGTTGGCAGTCGCGCTAAGAGAGCTTGTTGAATGTGTAAATCTCTGAAAGTGAATTACATAAATTCCCGTTTGTCGAGAGGAATCGGATATAAAACTGAAAAAGCATCAGAGGCTGGGGAGTCTATTCGGTCCCCGGCCTCTTTCTCTACGTTGACGCCTGCAACCGTCAACATGCCTGTCCGTAGGCAAGAAGCATGTACGCAAAATAACTATTGACTAACGAACGAACGTTAGGTATAATAGGCGATGTAATTCAGCATTATTTCTATTATGGAAAGAGGGCGAAAAGTTTGGAAAAGAGCAACACACGGGAAGAAATACTGGAGGCAGCGCTGGATCTGTTCGCTGTCAATGGATATGAAGCAACCAGTATCTCGCAGCTCGCCGATGCGGTAGGTATCCGTAAGGCATCCCTTTACAGCCACTTTGCCAATAAACAGGATATTCTGGATACTGTTGTCGAAACCGTTCTGAAAGGTTATGCCA
>JAEEGI010006762.1_pt1 | contig 25856 bp, 18 predicted proteins | sample 8958751 | NCBI WGS metagenome assembly JAEEGI01 (sample SAMN16246545, study PRJNA631951) | gut metagenome | biome: gut microbiome; feature: rumen; material: KS-attached | host: Bos | place: Iran: Karaj | collected 2018-10
AAGGCGTAGGCGCTGCCGAACGGGGATGATCACGCCGTGCCGGGCCAGTAAGCGAGGGAACCGTCGCTGCAGCGGAAACTCTGCAGCCGGCGGATGGCAGCCTTGACATTGAACTCATGGAGGGCCGCGTCATTCTCATTGCCGTCCGCCAGGGCGTCCACAAAGAGTTGCGGGAATACGGCGGACACCGTCTGCTCAACACAGCCGTAGGGATAGTCCATAAGATATTTCATCCTGCCCTTGAGGTCGATCGACGGGATGGAGGACAGTTCGACGGAAAGCGTGTTGGACCCGTCGATGCCGAAGAGCTCCGCATCCAGCGGGACGGTCTTGCCGGCATCGATCAGGACAGCCTGCAGCCGGGTCTGCCGGGGATTGGGGTTGAGGACATCGATTTCGATGTCGTGCCGGGACTTGTCAGATCCGGCCACGGCCTTCACGCTGACATGGCCGATGGCGGGCTTATCGCCAGCCTGGAGCTCGAAGTATTCGACACTCTGTCCCTCTTTCTCGCTCCGGACTTCCAGGGTGGAAGGACCGACTACGGTGAAAGCCTTGTCGGCGTCGATACTGAGTTTGACCTTGCCCACGCCGTCCTTGAGGGCGAAGAGGGTGACGGGAATCTTGATCCGCTCTCCCACGCTGACGGTGCGGGGCAGGGAAGCCTGGACCATCACCGGTTGGGTGACGTTGACATTCTTCTGGCAGCTGCCCTGTGCCTTGCCGTCGGAGGCGATGACCATGGCGCGGAGTGAACCGATGTACTGGGGGATGGCCACCTTATGGGTGGCGCTCTTGCCGGGTTTCAGTTCGAAGGGACCGAGCCAGGAGACGACGGGAGTGAAACGGTCGGCCTTGCGCCGCTTGAGCGGTCCGGCCGCCTCGTCGTCACCGCCGATGGCGAAGAGTTGCTCGATATGGCCGCCGAAGGCCCCGATGATATCATCATACAGGTCCCAGGTGCGCACGCGCAGGGCTTCCTTTGAATAGAAGGACTGCCAGGCATCCGGAGTCTTGTAGCCGGTCAGCGAGAGCAGGCCTTCGTCCACGAGGGCGACGACATAGCTCATGCCGCGGCCGTCCTGCTCCTTGACCTTGAAGCTGACTTCGCACTCGGGTTTGATTTCCTGGGCGATGTCGATCTGCGGGTGCAGGTGGGTCGACGGGTCTTCGACATTCAGGTTCTGGACGCCGTAGAGACGGATGGGCGCGTCGTTAAGGCTGCTCTGGTAAGGCTGGATCAGGGTGACGAAGACATAGGCGTTGGGCAGCATGTCCGCGGTCACGGGGATGCTGATCCGGGTGCTGCCTTCGAAGCATCCTACGCGCTCGGTGCGCAGGACCTTGCCGCCCTTCTCGACGGAAACAAGCGCCGAGGAACCCTTGGAGGAAGGGATGGTCAGCCGGGCGGTCTGTCCGACGGCGTAGCTTTCCTTGTCAGCCTGGATGGCGAGCCGGGTCGCGGCATCGGAGACGCTCTCCCCATTCTGGTAATCGCTGACGTCGCAGATCATCGAGCTCGCGTGGCCGCCGTTCTCATCGGTGACACGGACATAATAGGTTCCGGAGGGGAATTTGGCCCAGTCGAAGCGGAACGAGCCGCGTCCGTCCGTCGTGGAGAAACGCTGGTCAAAGACCAGTTCCTTGCTCTTGCCGGCCATGTAGGAGGCGATCAGGGAAGAGGAATTCCACCACCAGCTCCAGTCCACATGGTAAATCTCCGCGTGGAGGCCGGACACAGACACGCCCTTTCCTTCGGGGTCGACCGTCGCCACGTCGAAACGATGTTCGACGCCCCGGCGCAGGAATTTGTCCTCCCAGTCAGTGACTTCCTGCTCCGTCTTGATGCCGACGTAGACATCGAAGGGGGAGAGGCGGAACTCTGAATAGCCGGTGCTGAATTCGCCGGAAGGCTCATAAGCGCGCAGCGTGAATCCGGCACCCAGCATGCCGGGTACGGCGCGCTTGTCCAGCTTGACGCCGGCGCTGATTGCGCAGTGGCCGCTGCTGTCCGTCTGCATGGGGGCGTAGGTGAAACGCTGGTCGGCGAACTCCCGGGCGTCATCCTTGAAGTCATAGTCCTCGTAGCCCTTGAAGGCGGTCTTGGCGGCGCTGAGGTCGACTTCACCTTCCACCTTCAGACCGCTTCCGGGGGCACCGTACAGCCAGGCTACATTGATGTCACCGCGTGTGTCGCCGTCCAGGCGTATCGTCGGTGATGCAAAACGCAGGTCGATGTCCAGTTTGTTGGGTTTGACGGTTTCGATACGGACGCCCTTGGTGAAAGTCTGGCCGCCAAGTTCGACCTGGACGGTCCAACGGCCTGTCTGGGCGTCGGGCTGGGTCGCAAAGGGGAAATGGAACAGGGGCTTCCCATCGTAACGCCGGGTGAGGGCCTGTACTTCCTGCCCGTCCGCATTGCGCAGCCGGGCCGTCACGGGATAACCGGTCGGCAGGGTGCCGTCGTCGAAGAGAACCACGGCGCCGATATGGAGGGTGTCGCCGGGACGCCAGACGCCCCGCTCGCCGAAGATGTAGGCCTTGATCCCGTCTTTGTGGGTTGTTCCCTCGACGTCGAAGTTGCTGGTGGACAGCGCCTTTTCATTCTTCAGGTCCAGATAGGAACGGCTGTCGCCCGATGTGGCGACGAGGAAACGGGCCTCGTCCCGTACGGGGATGGAAAGGTGGCCGTCCCGGTCGGTCACGCCCTTGCCAAGTTCCTGCCGGACGAAATCGTACAGCTTCACGCGCGCACCGCTGACGGGCTGGCCGCTGATGATGTCGAAGGCGAAGACCTCCAGGGCCTTGTCACCGCGTTTGGCGAGCAGGGCGAGGTTGCTGCACAGCAGGCTCACGCTCCGCTCCCGGTAGGTGTCGTAGTTGCCGAAAGAGTAATCGCTGTCGTAGAAATCTTCCTGGACGAGAGGCTCCCGTCCGCGGATCTCGACATAATAGATGGCGCCCGGTTCGGGACGGACCATCTCGTCGAACTCCAGCGCATAAGTCTTCTGCGTCCGGATATGCGCTGCGCCCGGGCTTCCCAGCACGATCAGCGTATCCGCGATGAGTTTGGAGACGCGGTCGAGTTCGTAGCGGGCGTCATAGCTGTTCTGCATGTACTGGAGCACGTTGCTTTCGAAAACCTTCCGGACCCGGACCTGCGCCTTGGCGTAGCCGGTCGAAACGAAGGGCAGGTCCAGCCGGCCCGAAGAGGGCAGGATGGAGCCTTTGCCCACGAAACGGATCTTGGGAACGATTTCTTCGTCGGAAAGCAGGTCGGCCTGGGGACTCACCCCGGCGGGTTCCGCCTGGACGGCCTGTGCGGCGGGGGCCGCTCCGGCCGGTTGGGCGCTGATGGGCTCTCCGGAGCCCGGGGCGACGGTGACTCCGTCGGAAGGACCGGCGGAAGAACGGGCTTGTTTGGGATGGTTGCAGCCTGCGAAGACAAGCAGGCAAGCCAGTGCGAGCGGAAGGAATCTGAAGGTTTTCATTCGCGGGAAAATTAGTATTTTTGTTCTCCGATGAACAAAGGTACGAAAATAGTTCTGATTGTAGCCTATGTTTTATTGCTGGGTTATGCGTTCTGCCTGCCCAGGAACCTGTTTCCGTCCCCTTGCTCGGCCACGCTCCTGAGCCGCGACGGGACGCTGCTCGGCGCGCAGATCTCCCCGGAAGGCCAATGGTATTTCGGCGGGAAAGATACCGTGCCGGAAAAGTTCGAGAAATGTATCATCTGTTATGAAGACAAGCGTTTCCGCCTTCATGGAGGCGTGGATCCGCTGTCGGTCTTCCGGGCTATAAAGCAAAACCTGGGCCAGGGAAAGGTCGTCAGCGGCGCCAGCACCCTGACGATGCAGGTGATACGCATGAGCCGCGCCGACGCGCCCCGGAACCTGCCGGAAAAACTCTGGGAGGCGGTGCTGGCCACGCGCCTGGAATGGCGGTGCTCCAAAGATGAGATCCTGGGCCTGTATGCCTCCCATGCGCCTTTCGGAGGCAATGTGGTGGGTCTCGAGGCCGCGGCCTGGCGCTATTTCGGCCGTCCCGCGGACGAGTTGTCCTGGGCCGAAAACGCGACGCTCGCCGTCTTGCCCAACGCCCCGGCCCTTATCCATCCGGGACGAAACCGGGAGCGTTTGCAAGCCAAGCGCGACGCTTTGCTGGACCGGCTCTGCCACAAGGGTGTGATCGATGACACGGAGTGCCTGCTCGCAAAGGACGAACCCCTTCCGGACAAGCCGCGTCCCATGCCCGATCTGGCGTATCATCTGCTGCAGCGCGCCCGTAGGGAGGGCGGTCCGCGGGAGGTCCGTTCCACCCTCGATGCCGATCTCCAGCGCCGGGTGGCCGCCATCGCAGGGCGTCATTTCCAGGAATACCATACCAACCTTGTAGATAACATGGGCATCCTGGTCGCGGAAATCCCGACCGGAGAGATCCTGGCCTATTACGGCAACACACGAGGCTGCGCCTCCGGACTGCGGGGGACCGACGTGGACATGGTCCCGGCCGCCCGTTCCAGCGGCAGCACGCTCAAGCCCTTGCTCTATGCGGCGATGCTGCAGGACGGGCTGATCCTGCCCGGGACGCTGATCAAGGATACGCCCTACAATTACAACAATTTCTCTCCGAAGAATTTCAATCTCGGTTACGACGGCGCGGTGCCTGCGCATGAAGTCATCGAACGCTCGCTGAACGTACCTTCCGTGCGCATGTTGGAGCAATACGGGGCCGAGCGTTTCCTGACCCTGCTGCGGGAGCTGGGTTTCACGACCATCGACAAGAGTGCGGACCATTATGGCTTGTCCCTGATCCTCGGAGGGGCCGAGATCTCGTTGGAGACCCTGGCCCGGGCTTATTATTATCTTGCCGCCAAACTGTCGGACGAGACGGTTTATAAGGACCTTTCTTATGAATCCGGTGTCCGCCGGAAACGCCTGGACCCCGGAGCGGTGCCTCTTTCGCCCTCTGCGATCTGGCTCACCTTCGATGCCCTTTCCAACGCAAACCGCCCCGAGGAGGAGGCCTCCTGGCTGGATTTCACTTCCTCCCGCAAGATCGCCTGGAAGACGGGGACAAGCTGGGGAGACCGGGATGCCTGGAGCGTAGGCGTGTCGGGACGGTATGTCGTGGCGGTCTGGACAGGGAACAGCGACGGCGAAGGCCGTGCGGGCATGACGGGCGTGTCCTATGCCGCACCGGTGATGTTCGATGTGTTTGCCGCCCTGCCCTCTTCCCGATGGTTCGAGATGCCTTTGTACGACATGGCGCCGGTGGAGGTGTGCCGCCGCAGCGGCCTGCCCGCAAGTACCTTATGCCCGGAACGGGATACGATCCAGGCTCCGGACATCCAGACGCGGCCCGCCCCCTGTCCCTACCACCGCCTGGTACATCTGGATGCGCAGCGACGCTGGCAAGTCAACGCCGACTGTTGCCCGGTGGACGAGATCGTGACGGACACTTGCTTCATCCTGCCGCCTGCGCAGGAATGGTACTACCGGCGCCGCCACCTGGATTATCAGCCGCTTCCGCCGAAGCATCCTCTTTTCGATGCGGCTTCCGGTGGCCGCAATCCCATCGAAATCATTTATCCCCAGTCCGGGGTGACCGTGGTGCCGGCGCGCGGACTGGACGGGGAAAAGAAGGGCGCCGTGCTGCGGGCGGCGCATTCCGATCCGGACGCCGTGCTATACTGGCATCTGGACGGGGAATACCTGGGGGAGACCCGCGGTTTCCACGAGATGATGGTGTCGCCGGCTCCGGGTCCGCATCGTCTGACCTTGGTCGACGGAGACGGACAGAGCCGCAGCGTGTCTTTCAACGGAGGTTAGCGGTATTCGATCCCGTCCACCCAGCCGGTTTCGGGGTCTTTTTCATTGAAGGGCTGGAGGAAGGGATTGTGCGTGCGCTCGTAGCCGATGGTCGTGCCGCCGCCGTGCCCGGGATGGACATCCGTGTCCGCGTCCAGGCCCATGAGCTTCTCCATGACGGAAACGATCAGCTTGTCGTAGTCGGCCCAGGGAAGCTGGGTGTTGCCGATGGTGCCGGCAAAAAGGGTGTCACCGCTGAAAAGCTGCCCGTCTTCCTCGCAGAGATAGCAGACGCCGCCGGGGGAATGCCCGGGGGTCGCAATGACTTTGAAGACCATCTCCCCGAAACGAAGGACTTCACCGTCGCTGACGGAGGCCGGAACCCAGTCTGTATCGGGAACGGGCATCCCGCAACCTGCGGCAAACATGGCGTCTCCCCGGAGGACGGGCTCCTCGTCCGGATGGAGATAGACGGGGATGCCGTATTTCTCTACACAATGTTTCACACCATAGATGTGGTCGAAATGGGCATGGGTCAGCAGGATGGCCTGCAGGCGCAGGCCTTCTTTTTCCAAAAGTGCGTCCAGCACGCCGGTTTCCCCGTTGCCGAGAAATCCGGGGTCCACGAGGACCGCTGCGCCGTTCCCATCGCTGACGAGATAGGCGTGTTCCTCGAAGGGGTTGCAAGTGAATTGTCGGATGTTGGTCATCGGAGCGTCTTTTTCATCTGCAAAATTAAAAAAGCTTTGCTAAATTTGTAGGACATCACGATTAATTACGCAGGTCATGCATATCGGAGTAGCAGGAAATATCGGGAGCGGCAAGACGACGCTGACGCGGATGCTTGCGGAGCATTACGGATGGACGCCCCAATATGAGGCGGTCACCTACAACCCCTACCTGGAAGATTACTACAAGGACATTTCCCGCTGGTCCTACAACCTGGAGACCTACTTCCTGGCGCAGCGTTTCAAAGACCTGCTGGAAATCTCCAAATCCGACGACGTCATCATCCAGGACCGGACGATCCTGGAGGGCGTGTACATTTTCGTGGCCAACAATAAGGCTCTCGGCAACCTCTCCGAGCGGGATTTCGACACCTACATGCAGTTGTTCGAACTGATGATGTCGATGGTGCGGCTGCCGGACCTGCTGATTTACCTCAAGTCTTCCGTCCCGCACCTGGTATCCCAGATCCAGAAACGCGGCCGGGATTATGAGCAGGGCATCAGCCTGGAGTACCTTTCGGGCCTGAATGAACGGTATGAATCGTGGATTTCTTCCTATAAGGGACCCCTGCTGATCCTGGATGCGGACGCGCTCGATTTCCAGAACCGGCCGGAGGATTTCGAGTCCGTTACGGACAAGATCGACGCCCGCCTCTTTGGGCTTTTCAAGTAATTCCGTTAGATTTGTATATCATTAATTCTTACCAATATGCACGTTGCAATAGCAGGTAACATCGGAAGCGGCAAGACGACACTCACGAAGATGCTCGCCGCCCATTACGGCTGGACGCCGAAATTCGAGTCCGTGGACTTCAATCCCTACCTGTCCGATTTCTACGAGGATATGGAGCGCTGGTCTTTCAACCTCCAGATTTATTTTCTCAACAAGCGTTTCAAGGATGTGGTGGAGATCTCACGCTGCGACGACGTCGTCATCCAGGACCGTACGATCTTCGAAGACGCGCGCATCTTCGCCCCCAACCTCCATGCGATGGGGCTGATGTCCACCCGGGATTTCGAGAATTATACAGACCTCTTCGACCTGATGATGTCGCTGGTGAGCCCGCCCGACCTGCTGATCTACCTCCGTTCCTCTATCCCCAATCTGATCTCCCAGATCCAGAAACGGGGCCGCGAGTATGAGAAAAGCATCCGGATCGACTACATCACGGGTCTTAACGAACGCTATGAGGAGTGGATCAAGGACTATAAGGGCAACCTGCTCGTGATCGATGCGGACAATATCAAGTTCGGCAACAATCCGGAGGATTTCGCCAAGGTCACGGACATGATCGACGCCCAGTTGTATGGATTATTTTCACCCAGTAAAGATAGTTATGGACAATAAGAGACCGACCATCATCGACTTTGTCGAAAAGTATAGCCGTCAGTTCCCGGACAATGTCTACATCCGGGAAAAGGTGGACGGGACATGGAAAGAAATCACCCAGAAGCAGACCCGTGAAGAGGCTTACCGTATCGGGGCCGGCCTGATGGCGCTGGGTGTGGAAAAGGGAGATAAGATCGCCTTGCTTTCCGAAAGCCGTGCAATGTGGGTCCTTTCCGAACTCGGAGCGATGTATGCCGGTGCGACGGACGTACCTCTTTCTGTCAACCTGGGCGACGGGAAAGACCTCTTGTTCCGTATCCACCATTCCGAGGCCAAGTGGATTCTCGTGTCCGCCAACCAGCTTCCCAAGATCCGCGCCATCATCGGCGAGTGCCCGGCCGTGAAGCGGGTCATCGTGTTCGATGATACGGCTTTTTTCTTGGATGGCCTGCAGGCAGGGGAGATCCGGATGTCGGATATCCAGAAGATGGGAGAAGGCTTCCTGACGACGCACCGCAAGGATTTCGTGGACCGCTATTCTTCCGTTGGTCCCGACGATTACGCCAACATCAGCTATACCTCCGGTACGACGGCGGATCCGAAAGGTATCCTGCTGACACATCGCAACTACACGGCCAATGTGGCCCAGGGGAGCAGCGTCATTTCGCTGGATGAGAACGACGTCCTGCTGATCATCCTGCCGCTCGACCACTGTTTCGCCCATGTGGCGGGCATGTATACGATGATGATGTATGGTGGCAGCATCGCCTTTGTCCCTATCGGCAAGAACGCCCTCGCCACACTCAGGAATGTACCGACGGCGATCAAGGAGACGCGCCCGCACGCTATGCTCTCCGTACCCGCGCTGGCGCGCAATTTCAAGAAAAACATCGAGGCCGGCATCAAGGCCAAAGGCCCCAAGGTGGAGAAACTCTTCAACTTCGCGGTCAGGAACGCCATCGCGTACAACAAGGAGTATTACAACGCCGGCGGCATCCTGGACTGGTGGCGCAAGCCGCTGATGTGGGTCTTCGATAAGTTGATCTTCAAGAACGTACGCGAGAGTTTCGGTGGACGGATGAAGTTCTTCGTGGGCGGCGGCGCCTTGCTTGACATCGAGCTCCAGCGTTTCTTCTGCGCCGTCGGAATGCCGATGTTCCAAGGTTACGGTCTGACGGAGGCGACTCCGATCATCTGCGCCAATTCGGCGGGTCACGCCATCTTCGGCTCTTCGGGCCGCATCGTCAAGCCGATGGACTGCAAGATCTGCGATGAGCAGGGTAACGAGGTCCCTCACGGCACGAAGGGCGAAATCGTCATCCGCGGTGAAAACGTGATGGCCGGGTATTGGAAGAATCCCAAGGCGACCGAGGATACGATCGTCGACGGCTGGCTGCATACGGGAGACATGGGCTATATTTGCCCTTGGGATCCCGAGTTCCTCTATGTCGTGGGCCGTTTCAAGTCCCTGCTGATCTCGTCTGACGGTGAGAAGTATTCGCCGGAAGGTTTTGAGGACAGCCTCCCCGAGGTTTCGAAGTTCGTCTCCCAGGTGGTCCTGCATAACAATCAGGATCCGTACACGATTGTGATGATCGTGCCGGAGAAGGAGGCGCTTGCCGAGTTTGTCAAAGGACAGGGCCTCGATCCGGCTTCCCGCGAGGGAAAGATCGCCATGCTTCACAAGATCCAGTCCGAAATCGACAGTTATCGCAAGGGCGGCGCCCATGAGGGCCTCTTCCCGGAGCGCTGGCTGCCGGCGGCGGTCGTCCTTTGCGACGAGCCGTTCACCATCGCCAACAAGATGATGAATTCGACGATGAAGATCGTGCGCGGCAAGGTCGAGGAGCATTATGCCGACAGGATGGCTTACGCCTACACGGCTGAGGGAAAGAACCTGCTGAACGAGCGGAATATCGCTTCCTTGTAACGACTTGTAATAAGTAGCGTAGTATCTTGGGCCCGGACCTTTCTGGTTCGGGCTTTTGTTGTATTTTTGGGAAATAAAACATAAAAAATTTGAATATTGGGTAATCCGTTTGGGAATAATTTGGAAATATGGGAAAAAAGAAGGAGTTTAGTTCTACTAAGAACTTTTATCCCCCGTGTTTGTTAACCAGCGGAAACTATGAATCAAGTTTTAAGTGTTATTTCCGTAGCAGATCTGGCCAGGATGTTTCCGGTGTTCAAAGCCGATGGCCCCTCAGTTAATTTTGTTTTTGGCAAACAGGACCATGACGAACTATCCGGTGTCTTTTACTTTCCGTGCCGGTTCAATGGCTCCCTCATCATCATCTGTCTGGAAGGTGAAATGACCGTTCATCTTAATCTGAAGACGTTCACACTGCGGCGGAATATGGCCTTTTTCTGTGGACCGGGCAACATTATCCAGGTCCAGCAGGAGCCGGGAGCGCGTTTCTATCTGGCCGGTCTTTCAGAGTATTTGGTGCAGGAAATGGAGCCGAACGGGATGCAGTATTACAATTCTATCGTCTGGGCCCATTATAATCCCTGTCTTTCGTTTAAAGAGTATGATTTTGAAACCTTGGTCATGCTCGAAGAGGTGATGTCGCGCCTGTTGGACACCAACATCTTGGAACGGAAAGAGTTATTGCTCTCCTATCTTAATTCGATGATGTTTTTTCTCCGTTCTTTCTGGAAAAACCGGCAGAAGGAGATTCCGGCGGAAGGTAAGAGTCATTCACCCCGTGCGCAGGGTCTGGTGGACGAATTCATCCAACTCGTTACGGAGCATCACATGAAAGAGCATTATTTGGCATATTATGCGGAGAAACTGGGAATTACGCCGAAATACCTCTCAAAGCTGGTTCGCGACGTGACCGGCCGTTCTGCTCCCGATTGGATCGATTCCTTCCTCGTCCTCGAGGCCAAGAACATGCTGAAGTATTCCAACATGGCGATCAAAGAGATCGTGTATGAGATGCGTTTCCCGGACCAGTCGTCGTTCTACAAGTTCTTCAAACTCCATACGGGCATGATTCCCAGCGAGTATCGTAAATTGTAGATTAGCTTGAGGATTGAAACCAAATAATTTGTTTATTGTAAAGATTCTTTATAAATTTGCCCTCGAACATTGAAATTATTATTCGTGTTCAGTTGTTAAGTTCGTTTTATATGCGGAGGATGTCTTTGTGAAAAGGCATCCTTCTTTTTTATGCGCGCGAAAGAAATACGGTGTATTGAAGAAAATTCGTATATTAGCAAGACTTTTTGGGAAGTGTATAATAACCAAATAAATCTACTATCAGTATGACAAAGAAAAACACCAACATGGTCGCTATCGTGACGATGTGTTTCATTTTCGCGATGATTTCCTTCGTCACCAACATGGCGGCGCCGTTCGGCAACATCTGGGGCAACAAGTTCGAGTGGTCCAAGATGGCCGGCAACCTGATGAACTTTGCCGCATACCTCTTCATGGGTATCCCTGCCGGCAAGATGCTTGTCAAGATCGGATACAAGAAGACCACCCTCGTGGCGCTCGCTACCGGTTTCTTCGGCATTGTGATCCAGTGGATTTCCAGCAAGATCGGTGCGGATACCTCCGCGATCGTCGTCTATCTGATCGGCGCCTTCGTCTGCGGTCTCTGCGTCTGCATGCTCAACACGGTCGTCAACCCGATGCTCAACATCCTGGGCGGCGGCGGCAATAAGGGCAACCAGTACATCCAGATCGGCGGTACGCTGAATTCCCTGACCGGCACCTTCACCCCGTTGCTTGTCGGCGCCCTGATCGGCACTGTGACCGCCAACACCTCCATGTCGGATGTCACCCCGTTGCTCTTCATCGCCATGGCGGTGTTCGCCGTTGCGTTCATCATCATCTCCATGGTGAAGATCCCGGAGCCTGCGCAGGAGCGCAATGCCCTGACCTATGAGCACAGCCCGTGGAACTTCCGCCACTTCGTGCTGGGTGCCATCGCCATCTTCTTCTATGTCGGTATCGAGATCGGTATCCCTTCCCAGGTCAACTTCTTCCTGGCTGACGCTACCGGCCGTGGCGCGTATCCCGCAGGATTCGCCGGTGCTGCCGCGATCGGCGGTGCCATCGCGGCTATCTATTGGCTGCTGATGATGGTCGGCCGTCTGTGCAGCACCCTCATTTCCGGCAAAGTCAGCACCCGCACCCAGATGATCACCGTCAGCTCGGTCGCCATCGCGCTGGTCCTTGCCGCTATCTTTACGCCTAAGAGCGTTACCGTCAACATGCCCGGCTACAGCGCCGCTGACGGCTTCGCCATGTTCCAGGTCCCGCTGAGCTGCCTGTTCCTCGTCCTCTGCGGTCTCTGCACCTCCCTGATGTGGGGCGCCATCTTCAACCTGGCGGTCGAAGGTCTCGGCAAGTACACCGAGGCTGCGTCCGGCATCTTCATGATGCTGGTGGTGGGCGGCGGTATCATGCCGTTTATCCAGGATTTCATCGCCAAGGGTTCCGGTTACATGAACAGCTACTGGCTCGTCATCGCGATGCTGCTGTACTTGCTGTACTACGCCCTCGTCGGCTGTAAGAACGTCAACAAGGACATCCCCGTCGAATAATCCCTGAGCCATGGAAGAGAAAGAGAAAAATTTCGTAGTAGGCGTTGACGTGGGTGGCCAGACCACCAAGATCGGCGTCGTCGATACCCGCGGTGAGGTCCTTACCCAGTCCGTCATCCGTACGGACACGTACGGGACCGATGCCGAGGCATACATCTCCGCCCTGGCGGATGCCATCTTGAAGGTCGTGGAAGCGGCCGGAAAGGTGGGTGAGATCCGTGGAGTGGGCGTCGGTGCCCCGAATGGCAATTACTATACGGGCTGCATCGCCTTTGCCCCGAACCTTGCCTGGGCGGCCAACGGTTCCGTTGAATTCTCCAAGATCCTGAGCGAGAAGCTGGGCGGACTCCCTGTGTCCCTGACCAACGACGCCAATGCTGCGGCGGTCGGCGAGATGGCCTATGGCGTGGCACGCGGCATGAAGAATTTCATCATGATCACCCTGGGCACCGGTGTCGGCAGCGGCATCGTCATCAACGGCCAGGTGGTCTATGGCCATGACGGTTTCGCCGGCGAGCTGGGTCATACCTGCGTCGTCCGGAACAACGGCCGTACCTGCGGCTGCGGCAAGCAAGGCTGCCTCGAGGCATACTGCTCCGCCATCGGCGTCGCCAAGACGGCGCACGAATGGCTGGAGGCCGGTGATGAGCCTTCCAAACTCCGCCAGTGCGACACCATTACTTCCAAGGATGTCTATGACGCCGCCAAGGAAGGAGATGCGCTCGCTCTCCGCGTGTTCGAGTATACGGGCATGCTCCTGGGCCGCCAGTTTGCGGATTTTGTTGCCTTCAGCGCACCTGAAGCCATCGTCCTCTTCGGCGGTCTCGCCCGGGCGAAAGAGTTCTTGTATGAACCGATCATGAATGCGATGAATGAGAACCTGCTCCCGATCTGGAAAGGCAAGGTGAAGATTCTCTTCTCGTCGCTCAAGGAATCGGATGCCGCCATCCTGGGCGCATCCGCGCTTGCATGGGAACTTTAATTTCAAAATAATTATGAAAAAGATTTTTGTTTTTATCACTGTCGCCGCGGGCGTGATGTTCGCGGCTTGCAATCAGAAACCCGCCGAGGCTGTCGAGGGTGAGGAGAATGCTCCCGCCGCTGAGGCCCAGGCTGCTCCGGCTCCCCAGACGCTTAAGGATGTCACTCCGACCAAGGGTCAGGTCGACTCCGTCAGCTACCTGGTAGGTATCCAGTTCGGAAGCTTTATCAAGGGTTACAATTTCGGAGATCTCAACATGGCCCAGATCAAGAAGGGTATGATGGATTTCATCAATGCCAAGGGCAACCAGCGTGATCCCGATTTCGTCAAGCAGTTCAAGGTCAACCCTGAGGAGATGAACAACCTGTTCAACAGCTACCTTGAGAAGAGGCAGGCTTACATGGGCCTCCAGAACAAGGAGAAGGGTGAGAAGTATATGGCTGCCAACAAGAAGAAGGCCGGTGTCGAAGTGACTGAGAGCGGTCTTCAGTATAAGATCATCGAGGCGGGCAATCCTGACCTGAAGGCCGGCCCGACCGATACCGTGCTGGTACGTTATAAGGGCACTTTGCTGGATGGCACCGTGTTCGATGAGACCAAGGAAGATGCCGATCCCGTCAGACTGACGCTCGACCGTGTCATCAAGGGTTGGACCGAGGGCCTTCAGCTCGTTGGCGAGGGTGGCAAGATCCAGCTCGTGATCCCTGCGGATCTGGGTTATGGCGAGCGTGGCACCCAGGGCATCGAGCCCAACTCCACGCTGCTTTTCGACGTCGATGTCGTCGAGGTGCATAAGTTTGTCCCGAAGGAGGAGGCTCCCGCCGAGTAGTTTACATACGCTATTTTAGACGCCGGGAGGCGCAATTTAAAGCAGCATTCCCCCGAAGGGGTAAAAGTTTCCGCTGCTTTAAATTGCGCCTCCTGGCGTCATTGAACGTTATGCATCAATCCAGCGGATCTCACGATCGCGGCGCCACCAGGAGAGCTGGCGCTTGGCGTAGTGGCGGGTGTTGCGCTGGACGAGGCGGATGGCTTCGTCGAGGGTGGTTTTGCCGTCGAGATAGTCGAAGAGTTCGCTGTAGCCGACGGTCTGGAGGGCCGTACAGTCGCGGTAGGGGAGCAGGCTGCGGACTTCTTCGAGGAGGCCTTCGTCCATCATCCGGAGGACGCGGCGGTCAATCCGGGCGTACAATTCTTCGCGAGGCCGTATCAGACCGATCTTTTCAATCTCGAAATCACGCACCGCAGGGGTATCCGGCTTGAAAGAGGAATAAGGCCGTCCTGTCCACAGGCAGATTTCCACGGCGCGGAAAAGTCGCTGCGTATTGCTCAGGTCCATGGCCCGGTAACCCTCGGGATCCAGCCGTTCCAATTCCCGGACGAGCCAGAGGGGATCTTCGGTTTCCACCCGCCGCCGCAGTTCTTCACGGAAAGACAAGTCGGCGGTCGGAACGCCGGACAGGCCGTTGCAGACGGCGTCGATATAGAACATCGATCCGCCGGTCATCACCAGGGTCTCATGACCTTCATCGAAAAGCCGGCGGATCAATGCGAGCGCTTCTGTCTCATAGATGCCGGCAGTATAATAGTCTTTTACGGAAACCGTCTGTATGAAATAGTGGCGTACGGCGGCAAGTTGGGCGTCCGAGGGGACGGCCGTGCCGATGCGCATCTCGCGGTAGATTTGCCGCGAATCGCAGGAAATGATGGGGGAACCGTATTGCTGCGCCAGGGAGAGGCTGTAGTCCGTCTTGCCTACAGCCGTCGGTCCGAGCAGGATGATGAGTTTGCGGCCCACGGATTACAGGGTGAGCTCTTCCGTGCCGTCGTAGACCTCGATTGCTTCGTCGTCGTCCCTCTCCTCTTCTTCATCCTCCTCGTCGTCCTCCTCCTCCTCGTCGTCCTCGTCATCCAGGTCGTCCAAGGCTCCCAGGATGTCTTCCAGCGGGTTGCGTTTCTTTTTCTCACCGCTGTCGGAAGGGAGGTGCCGCTGGTCCGCGGGAAGGTCCTCGAAGGCGACATAGCCATTCTCGAAATCGATCGGATCCGGGCCCTTGCTGTCTACCAGCACCGGAGCGCCGGCCTTTTCGGGCGTATCCTCTTCGAAGCTGATATTGACGCTTTTACGGTTGGTTACATCGTAGAAATAGACGAAGGAGACAATGCCCTTTTTCAGGGTCTCAGCCATGCTGACCTGATCGGCGGCTCCGTCACCAAGGTCGAAGAGGCCATAGCGGGCGACCACATTACCTTCGGCATCCAGCCCCTTGAAAAGGATCAGCTGGTCGGCGGGGAACTCCATGTCCGCCCTCATCTGCTTATGGAAAGCGTAGAGCGTGCTGGTGGCGCTCATGCGGTATACGCGGTAGAATCCCTTGATGCCGCTTAACGTGACTCGATATTGACAGGCCATAGGTTTCTGAAGGTTGAATAGCTGTTCGCAATACAAAAATACAAAATATTTCAATCCCGTTGCATTTTATCCCCAAAATCGCTAATTTTGAAAAAGGCCCAGTCTCTCATGACCCCCATCCAGGACACATACAAAAGCATTGCCGCCCCTTCCGAAGGTCTCTTCAAGGATCTTGGCAGCCGTTTCATCGCCCTGGCCTGGCCCGTGGAGACAGAGGAGGAAGTGAAAGCGATCGTCGATTCCCTGAAGAAGAAATACCATGACGCCCGCCATCACTGTTATGCCTACCGTCTGGGCCTGGAAGGGGAGCGCTTCCGCGCCAACGATGACGGTGAACCTTCCTCTTCGGCCGGCCGCCCGATCCTGGGCCAGATCGATTCTGCAGGCCTGAGCGACGTTTTGGTCGTGGTGGTCCGCTATTTCGGAGGCATCAAACTCGGCATTCCCGGCCTGATCCGGGCCTACAAGACGTCGACCGCCGATGCGCTGGCCAACGCGCAGGTGATCGAAAAGGTGGCGGGCGAGAACTGGCGCCTGACCTTCGATTATCTTTCGATGAATGCGGTCATGAAGGCGGTCAAGGATCTGTCTCTTCCGCAGAAGGACCAGCGCTTCGACCAGGTCTGCTCGATGGAGGTCCGGGTGCGTCTTTCCGCCAAGGAAGACTTTTTCGCCCGGATGGCCGACATTAATGGCTGCGAGATTTGCAAAATCTGAAAAGGATAGTTAAATTTACTATAAATCTTAAACTTATAAACCTGACATGAGTAAAGTCCATAATTTCACGGCCGGGCCCTGTGTCCTCCCCCAGGCCGCCATCGACGCCGCCATTGAAGCGTTGAAGGATTTCAAGGGCACAGGCGTCCCCGTAATTTGCATATCACATCGTACGAAGGAATGGGAGAGCGTGATGAATGAGTGCCGCGCCCTCTGGCGCGAGTTGCTGGACATTCCCGAAGGCTACGAAGTCGTCTTCCTCGGAGGCGGCGCCAGCCTTCAGTTCCTCTATGTGGCGATGAATTTCCTGGAGCACAAAGCCGCCTATCTCGATACGGGCGTCTGGGCCAGCAAGGCGCTCAAGGAGGCCAAGGGCCTCGGTGAGGCGTATGCGATCGCCAGTTCCAAGGATAAGAACTATACTTATATCCCGAAGGGCTTCGAGATCCCGGCAGACCTGGATTATCTCCATGTCACGACCAACAACACGATCTACGGTACGGAGCTCAAGGAAGACCTGGACAGCCCCGTTCCCCTCATCGCCGACATGTCTTCGGACATCCTCAGCCGCCGGGTCGATGTCAGCAAGTATACGGTCATCTATGCCGGCGCCCAGAAGAATGCCGGCCCCGCCGGTGTCGCCGTCGCCATCATTAAGAAAGACGCCCTCGGCAAGGTGTCCCGCTATCTCCCGACGATGCTTGACTACCGCACCCATATCGACAAGGAGTCCATGTTCAACACGCCGCCGGTCTTCTCCATCTTCGTGATGAACGAGACCCTCAAGTGGCTCAAGGCCCAGGGCGGCGTCGATGCGATCCATGAGCGCAATGTCAAGAAAGCCGAGACGCTCTATGCCGAGATCGACCGCAACTCCCTCTTTACCGGCACGGCCGTCAAGGAGGACCGTTCCATCATGAACATCTGCTTCGTGATGGCTCCCGGCAAGGAAGAGCTGGCGGATGAATTCCTCGCGTTCGCCAAGGAGCGCGGGATGGTCGGCATCAAGGGTCACCGCAGCGTCGGCGGCTTCCGCGCGTCCGTCTACAACGCCTGCACGCAGGAGGATGTGGATGCGCTGGTCGCCTGCATGAAGGATTTCGAAGCGTTAAAAGCGTAATAAGCTATGAAAATACTTCTTGCTACCCAGAAACCCTTTGCCGCGGCCGCCGTCGCCGGTATCAGGGAAATCGTCGAAGCCGCGGGGCATGAACTCGTCGCCTTTGAGAAATATGCGGAGCAGTCCGACCTGGTCGCTGCCGTCGCGGATGCCGATGCGATGATCATCCGTTCCGACAAGGTGACCGCAGAGGTGTTGAACGCCGCGAAACGGCTCAAGATCGTCGTGCGCGCAGGCGCCGGCTATGACAATGTGGACCTTGCCGCCGCCACGGCCCATGGCGTCGTCGTGGAGAATACCCCCGGACAGAATAGCAACGCCGTCGCGGAACTGGCTATCGCGCTGATGATTTTCATGGCGCGCACCCAGTTCACCCCCGCCACAGGCTCCGAGATCCAGGGCAAGACCCTGGGTATCCAGGCCTTCGGCAACGTCGGCCGGCTTGTCGGCCGCAAGGCTGCGGCGCTCGGGATGAAGGTCAAGGCCATCGATCCCTTCCTCCCCGATGAGAAGATCGTCGAGGGCGGCGCCGAACCGGCCGCTTCCCTGGAGGACCTTTATGCGACGAGCGACTATGTGTCCATCCATATTCCGGCCACACCCGAGACCATCGGTTCCATTGGCTACGACCTGGTCACAAAGATGCCGAAAGGGGCTACCCTGGTCAATACCGCCCGCAAGGAGGTGATCGACGAGGCTGGCTTGGAAAAGGCCCTGGAAGACCGTCCGGACCTGAAATATGTCACCGACGTCGCTCCGGACAATCTTCCGGCGCTGAAAGAGAAGTTCGGTCTTCGTGTGTTCGCCACACCCAAGAAGATGGGGGCCCAAAGCGCGGAAGCCAACGTCAATGCCGGTCTGGCCGCCGCGCGCCAGATCGTCGCCTTTTTCGAGAGCGGCTGCACGAAGTTCCAAGTCAACAAGTAGCCCTATGGTCCGTGTCAAACCTTTTGCGGCGATCCGTCCGCCGAAAGAGTGGGTTACCGAGGTGGCCGCCCCGCCCTACGACGTCCTTAATTCCGAGGAAGCCCTGAAGATGGCCGGGGAGAAGTCCCTGCTGCATATCACCAAGCCGGAGATCGACTTCGATCCCATCCTGCCCGACCACGACCCGCGGGTCTATGACCGCGCCGTGCAGAACTTCAAGGCCTGGCAGGAAAAGGGCTGGCTCGTGCGTGACGGCAAGCCCTGCTACTACGTCTACGCGCAGACCATGGAAGGCCGGACACAGTACGGCCTGGTCCTCTGCGCGCATACCGATGACTATGCGACCGGCAAGATCAAGAAGCATGAGCTCACCCGCAAGGACAAGGAGGACGACCGCATGGTCCACGTCCGCATCCAGAACGCCAACATCGAGCCGGTCTTCTTCGCTTTCCGCGACAATCCCGAGCTGGACGACATCGTCTTCCGCGTGACTTCCGGTCCGTCCGAGTATCGCTTCACCGACGAGAACGGTTTCGGACACGAGTTGTGGGTGATCGATGACGATGAGATGATTTCCCGCATCACCATGCTTTTTACGACGCAGGTAGACGCTTTCTACGTGGCCGACGGCCATCACCGGACGGCTGCGGCGGCCCGTGTCGGCGCCGAGAAGCGTGCGCAGAATCCCGCCCATACGGGCGAGGAGGAGTACAATTATTTCATGGCGGTCTGTTTCCCTGAGAGCCAGCTCAAGATCATCGACTACAACCGTGTCGTGAAGGACCTGAACGGTCTGACCGTCAGTCAGGTCATCGGCCGTCTCGGCGAGGATTTCGACATCATGTGCATGGGCTCGGAGATCTATCATCCGGAGTGCCTGCATAATTTCTCGATGTATCTGGACGGCAAATGGTATTCGCTGACCGCGCGTCCGGGCCGCTATGACGACCACGATCCGATCGGTGTGCTCGATGTGACGATCCTGTCCCGGCTTGTCCTGGACAAGCTCCTGGGCATCAAGGACCTCCGCACGGACAAGCGGATCGACTTCGTCGGCGGTATCCGCGGCCTTGGAGAACTCAAAAAGCGGGTGGACAGCGGCGAAATGGCCGTCGCATTCGCCTTATATCCAGTCTCGATGGAGCAATTGATGGCCATTGCCGACAGCGGCAACATCATGCCTCCCAAGACGACCTGGTTCGAACCCAAACTGCGTTCGGGCCTTACCATCCATACCCTGGACTAACCTGTAAATAACATCCGCCGTGCACGATCCCGCCCTCATCCGAGCCAAATTGAAGGAATTCTTCGGATATGATTCCTTCAAAGGCGACCAGCTGAGCATCATCACCCATCTGATCGAAGGAGGTGACGCCTTTGTACTGATGCCCACCGGGGCCGGCAAGTCTCTGTGCTACCAGCTCCCGGCACTCGTGATGGAGGGCACTGCGATCGTCATCTCGCCGCTTATCTCCCTGATGAAGAACCAGGTGGATGCGATCCGCGGCTTCGTGTCCGGCAATGAATCCATCGCGCATTTCCTCAATTCCTCGCTGGGCAAACAGCAGGTGGCGGAAGTGCGCGAGGACCTGCTGTCGGGCCGGACGAAACTGCTCTACGTGGCGCCGGAGTCCCTGACCAAGGAGGAGAACATCGCCTTGCTCAAGGAGATCAAGATCGCCTTCTATGCCATTGACGAGGCGCACTGTATCTCTGAATGGGGTCATGATTTCCGGCCGGAGTACCGGCGGATCCGGGCGCTGGTCGAAGATATCGGCCGTGCACCCATCATCGCCCTGACGGCGACGGCGACGCCGAAGGTGCAGAGCGATATCCTGAAGAACCTCGGTATCCCGGATGCGCGTGTGTTCAAGTCCTCCTTCAACCGCCCGAATCTCTATTATGAAGTGCGGGACAAGGTCGACCAGGACAAGGATATCATCAAGTTCATCCGCCAGAACGCCGGTAAGTCGGGCATCATCTACTGCCTGAGCCGCAAGAAGGTGGAGGAACTCGCAGAGTTGCTTTGCATCAACGGGATCAAGGCGGTGCCCTATCATGCCGGCCTGGATGCGAAGACGCGCTCGGAGAACCAGGATAAGTTCCTGATGGAGGAGATCGACGTCGTCGTGGCGACCATCGCCTTCGGCATGGGCATCGACAAGCCCGACGTGCGTTTCGTCATCCATTATGACATCCCCAAGAGCATCGAGAGCTACTATCAGGAAACCGGCCGGGCCGGCCGTGACGGGGAGGAAGGCGTCTGTATCACCTACTACAGCTATAAGGATATCCAGAAGCTGGAGAAGTTCATGCAGGGCAAGCCCATTTCCGAGCAGGAGATCGGCCGCCAGCTGCTGATGGAAGTGATGGCTTATGCGGAGTCCAGCCAGTGTCGCAGGAAACTGCTGCTCAATTACTTCGGCGAAGATTACCTGCCGTCGTCATGCGGTTGTTGCGACAATTGCATCCATCCCAAGGCCACCTTCGACGGACAGGAAGAGATGCGCCTCGTGATCGGACTGATCCGCGCGCTGCCCGAGCGCTTCAAGCTGGAGCATCTGGCCAATATCTTGGCCGGCAAGGGCAATTCGATCATCAAGTCTTACCACCATGACCGGCTGCCGCAGTTCGGGGCAGGCAGCGGGCATTCCGAGAAATTCTGGTGCACGGTCATCCATCAGGGCATCATCCTGCACCTGCTGGACAAGGAAATCGAGAAATACGGTCTGATTTATGTCACGGAGCAGGGAGAGGACTTTTACGCGCATCCTTATCCGCTCCCGCTGGTGGAAGACCGTACGTTCTCGGACGGTACGGACGAGGATGACGATGAAGAGACTGCCGCTGCAGCCGCCGCGATGAAGGGTTCCGACGCTGCCGGGGACCCGGTTCTCCTTTCGATGCTGAAGGACCTTCGCAAGGAGATTTCCCGCAAGCTCAGGCTCCAGCCCTGGATCATCTTCGGCGATCCCGCCTTGAACGACATGTCCATCCTATATCCCTGCACCCTGGAGGAACTGCGCAATTGCCAGGGCGTGGGCGAGGGGAAGGCGAAGAAGTATGGCGCCGAGTTCGTGGAGCTCATACGCAAGTATGTGGAAGAGAACGAGATCGATCGTCCGGATGACTTCGTGATCAAGTCGGCTCCTTCGAAGTCGGCCAACAAGGTTTATATCATCCAGAGCATCGACCGGCGTCTCAATCTGGAAGACATCGCGCAAGCCCGCGGGCTGGATATGGATGAGCTGATGTCCGAGATCGAAGGCATCGTCGCGACAGGTACCAAACTCAACCTGGATTATTATATCGAACAGAACGTCGACGAGGATGTCGTGGATGACATCTATGCCTATTTCTGTGAAGACGCTGAGTCGGATTCCGTCGCCGAGGCGATGGAGAAGCTGGGGCCGGATTACGAAGAGATGGAGATCCGGCTGGTCCGCATCAAATTCCTTTGCGAGATTGCGTCATAATCACTAATTTTGTCTCCCTATGATTCCGCAGGAGACAGTCGACCTCATATTGGATACCGCCCGCATCGAAGATGTGATCGGGGATTTCGTGACGCTGAAGCGCCGCGGAGCCAATCTCGTGGCCTGCTGTCCCTTCCACAACGAAAAAACGCCCTCTTTCTACGTGTCGCCTTCCAAGGGTATCTATAAGTGTTTCGGCTGCGGCAAGGCGGGTTCCGCGGTGGGTTTCCTGATGGAATACGAGCACAGCACCTATGTCGAGGCGCTGCGTTACCTGGCCCGTAAATACCACATCGAAATCCAGGAGGAAGAGGAGTCTGCCGAAGAGATCGCTTCCCGCCAGCGTCGGGAGAGCCTGATGCTGGTCTCCGATTTCGCCGGGAAATTCTTCGCTGGGCAGCTGAAAAGCGGTGAGGGCCGTAGTGTGGGTTATAACTATTACAAGAGCCGCGGTCTGGAAGACGAGACTATCGAGAAATGGGGACTCGGCTGGGCGCCGTCCGGTCGGACCGCTTTAATCGACGCCGCCCGGGCAGCAGGCTATAAGCTGGAGTATCTTGTCGGAGCCGGTCTGGCAGTGGAACGCGAGGACGGAAGCGTCGCGGATAAGTTCCGCGAGCGGGTGATGTTCCCCATCCACTCGGTGAGCGGGCGCGTCGTCGCCTTCAGCGGACGTACGCTCCATGCTGACAATCCCGCGAAGTATGTCAATTCACCGGAGACGGAGATCTATATCAAGAGCCGCAACCTGCTGGGCATCTATTTCGCGAAGGGCGAGATTTCACGCCTCGGGAAATGTATCCTGGTTGAGGGCAACATGGACGTGGTGATGATGCATCAGCTGGGTATCCGCAATGTCGTGGCCTCCTGCGGCACCTCTCTCACGGTTGAGCAGCTCCGGCTGATCCGCAAGTTCACGGAGAATCTCACGATCATGTATGACGGTGACAGCGCGGGCATCCATGCGGCGCTGCGCGGCACGGACCTGGCGTTGGCTGAGGGACTGAACGTGCGGATCATCCTGCTCCCGGAAGGGGAGGATCCCGACTCCTTCTCCAAGACCCATACCCTGGAACAGGTGCAGGCCTATATGGATGCGCATGAGCAGGACTTCATCTCCTTCAAGACGGACTTGCTGCTGCAGGATGCCGCGGATGATCCGCTGCGCAAGGCCAACCTGATCAACGACATCGCCGATACGGTCGCCGAAATCCCGGACGCCGTCAAGCGTTCCGTGTATGTGGAGTCCGTCGCCCAGAAATTCAACATCGAGTCTTCGATCCTTTTTAACCGGATTTCCGACCGCCGCCAGAAGAAGATCTCGGATGCCCGGGAAGAGGCTTTCCGGGAGCGCCGGCGCCGGGAAGCGGAAGGATCCGCTGCACCGGTGGATGCGGATCCGGCTCCCGTGCGTGCGTCTTCTCCCGAAGAGATCGCCACTGCGGGGATGGAGACCGACCGCATCGTCGCGCCCGTGGAGCGGGATATCCTCTATTTCCTGCTTAACTATGGGTCTGACGTGCTGAATTTTGAGAGCGATTCCGAATATAACCGGGTGGGGGATGAAAAACCCACGGTCACGGAATTCATCGCCGGTACCATCGACTCTGACGGCGGCAGTCTGATCAATCCAGCCTACCAGAAAGTGTATGCCACCTATCTGGACGCTTATGACGAAGGCCGGTCGCAGGAGGAGATCGTCCGGATGATGCTCAATTCCCCAGACCGGCAAATCTCTTTCCTCGCAGCCCAACTCTCGATCGAGCGTTATCAGTTGACGGTCAAGTCCTTCGAAGATTCGCTCACGACCAAGGACTCCTGGCTGGTCAACCGGGTCCCGAAGTTGATGCTGATGTATATGGACAAGAAGCTGGACAGCCGGCTGGATGCGCTCCGGCGCGAAATGGCCGGTCCGGACGGTCCGGCACGGATGGAAGCGTTGATGAATGAAATGGTCTCTCTCCAACGTCTTCAGAAAACGGTAAAGGATAAAATGAATAAGTAGCGATATATGGAAAAGAATCACAAAAGAACCCTCGTCACCTGCGCCCTTCCGTACGCGAACGGGCCCGTCCACATCGGTCATCTTGCCGGCGTATATGTCCCGGCGGACATCTATGTGCGGTATCTGCGGATGAAAGGAGAGGACGTCCTGTATGTCTGCGGCTCGGACGAGCACGGCGTGCCCATTACGATCAAGGCCCGCCAGCAGGGCGTGACGCCCCAGGATATCGTGGACAAGTACCACAAGATCATCCGGGAATCATTCACGGGCCTGGGCATCAATTTCGACATCTATGGACGCACCTCATCGGGCGTGCATGCCGCCAATGCGTCGGAATTCTTCCGGAAACTGTATGATGAAGGCAAGTTCATCACCAAGGAAAGCGAGCAGTACTACGATCCCGAAGCGAAAACCTTCCTTGCAGACCGTTATATCGTCGGCACCTGCCCCAAGTGCGGCAACGAAGGTGCCTATGGTGACCAGTGCGAAAAGTGCGGCAGCACCCTGAGCCCCGAAGAACTGATCAACCCCAAGTCCAAACTCAGCGGTGTGGAGCCGGTCAAGAAGAAGACGACGCACTGGTATCTGCCTCTGGACCAGTATGAGAAGTGGCTCAGCGAATGGATACTCGAGGGTCACAAGGAGTGGAGGAGCAATGTCTACGGGCAGTGCAAGAGCTGGATCGACGGCGGTCTGCAGCCGCGTGCCGTCAGCCGCGACCTGGACTGGGGCGTTCCCGTTCCGGTTGAGGGTGCCGAAGGCAAGGTGCTCTATGTCTGGTTCGACGCGCCGATCGGCTACATTTCCAATACGCAGGAACTCCTCCCGCAGAGTTGGGAAAAGTGGTGGAAAGATCCGGACACCCGTCTGGTCCATTTCATCGGCAAGGACAACATCGTATTCCACTGTATCGTCTTCCCTTCGATGCTGAAGGCCTACGGAGACTATATCCTGCCGGACAATGTCCCGGCCAACGAGTTCCTGAATCTCGAGGGTGATAAGATTTCGACTTCCCGCAACTGGGCGGTCTGGGCCCACGAGTATCTGGAGCAGTTCCCCGGCAAGGAGGATGTGATGCGTTATGTGCTGACCGCCAACGCCCCGGAGACCAAGGACAACGACTTCAGCTGGAAGGACTTCCAGGCTCGCAACAACAGTGAACTGGTCGCGATTTTCGGTAATTTCGTCAACCGTGCCATCGTCTTGACTCACAAGTACTTTGACGGCAAGGTGCCAGCCTGCGGCGAATTGCAGGACATCGATCGCGCCGCGCTTGCCGAGATCCCGGCCCTGCGCGAGAGCCTTGAGCGCAACCTGGACGGTTTCCATTTCCGCGAAGCGCTCAAGGACGCGATGGGCATCGCCCGCGTGGGCAACAAGTATATCTCTGACACCGAGCCTTGGAAGGTCGCAAAGACCGATATGGCCCGCTGTGCAACCATCCTGAATATCTCGCTTCAGATCTGCGCCGACCTGGCGATCGCTTTCGAACCCTTCACTCCGTTCGCCGCGGAGCGGCTGCGCCGGATGCTGGACGCGGGTCTCTGCGCCGGCACCGACCACCGCAAGGGCGAGCAGGTGACGGTCAATACCTATCGTGAAGGCGAGGGGGCTGCCTTGCATACGTCTTCTTCCCTGGGGGCTTGCCCGGACGCGGGAAAGGAAGTGTGCCTGAACTGGGCGCGTCTGGGCGCTTCCGACCTGCTGCCGGTCGGTCATGCCATCGGCGAACCGGAACTGCTTTTTGCCAAGATCGAGGATGATGCTATCGACGCCCAGTTGGCCCGT
>JAEEGI010006764.1_pt1 | contig 25855 bp, 25 predicted proteins | sample 8958751 | NCBI WGS metagenome assembly JAEEGI01 (sample SAMN16246545, study PRJNA631951) | gut metagenome | biome: gut microbiome; feature: rumen; material: KS-attached | host: Bos | place: Iran: Karaj | collected 2018-10
ATTTCGGGACCTACGGCACCTATACAGCTTATACCGCCAGACATCAGCTGATGCGCTGGCCGGAATGGTTAGCATTCATGAATGAGACAGGATGATCCTACGATCTCACCCTCTGCCTTTCGTTTCTGTGGAAGCGAAAGGCAGTATTTTTTTCTGTCCTGGGAACGATTCACAAGCAGCAGCACTGCTTTCTCATTTTCCTGTGAATAACGCAGAATGGCAAGAACATCTCTGTCGCACGCTTCGAAGAACACCTCACCGTTTTGCAGAACAGGGGTCTCTGAACGGAACCGGCAAAGCTTCTGGTAATGCGCAAACAGTTCGTGATCGTTTTCCCGGAACGGAGCTCTGTTGAAAGGGTCGTTGCTTCCGCGCATTCCCTGCTCATCCCCGTAATAGATCGATGGAACACCGGGCAGCATGAATACGAGAGAGGAGCACAGTTTTTCCCGCTGGACCGCTTTCTCCAGTTCCTTCTCTGTTAATCCGGCTTCCAGGTCAAACTGCCGCTGTCGCTCCAGTTCCTTTAATTTCGCATCGGTGGCCAACGCTGACAGCAGCCGTTCTACATCATGAGAGCCGAGCAGGTTCATCAGAGAACGGTAAAGCGGCTCCGGATAATTCATACGCTGCCCCAGCAGGAAATCTCGAAGTTCATACGCGTCGATCCGTCCGTGGATAAAATCCAGAACCGCGGTGCGCAATGGATAATTCATGACCGAATCCAGCGAGTTGCCGAGCGCATAGTTTCTGGCTGACCCATAGCTCTGTTTGATCACCGCGTCTTCCCAAACCTCGCCGAGGATAACGGCATCCGGTTTCTCTTTTTTTGACGCCTCCCGGATCAGTGTCAGCACATCGTCCGGGATTTCATCAGCAACATCGATCCGCCAGCCGGAAGAGCCCATTCGAAGCCAGCGCCGTACGATGCTGTTCTCCCCTGTTACAATGTAGTCCTGCCATGTCCGGTTATTCTCATCCACCTCCGGCAGTTCACGGAATCCCCACCAGCATTTGTAATCATTGGGATAAGAAAGGAACTGATACCAGTCATAATAAGAAGATTCTATATCCTGATAAGCGCCTTTTCCGGGATAGTGGCCATCGCGGTTGAAATAAATGCTGTCCGAGCCGGTATGCGAAAACACACCGTCCGTCAGGATCCTGATCCCGTTTTCTTCCGCTTCACAGCACAGGGAAATAAAATCGTCATTCGTGCCCAGGATCGGATCCACGCATGTATAATCGGACGTGTCATATCGGTGATTGGAACGCGCTTCCACAACCGGGTTTAAGTAAATACAGGTAACACCCAGATCCTTCAGATAAGGGATCTTCTTTTGGATCCCTTTCAGCGTTCCGCCGTAAAAATCATCCGGGTAATAGCTGTCCTCACCCTTCCGCGGCTTTGATCTCACCGGTTCTGTGAGGGAAGCATGCAGTTCCGGCTTCTGGCCGAGTGACAGATGATAAGCGATACCTTTTTCCGCCGTGTTATCATTGGAGAAAGCGAACCGATCCGGAAAGATCTGATACAGGATGCTGTTCTGAAACCATTGCGGCGTCTCAAAATCGGAACGATATACCGTTAAACGGAATCCTTTGCCTTCTGTTTTTTCCACTGCACCCAGGAAACCGTTGGGTGATGCATTCAGCCAGTATTTTTCTCCGGCCTTTGTTTTTATGGAAAAATGATACGTACAGGCAACCGCTGTTTCCGGCATCCGGATCGAAAGACTGAATTCATTGCCCGTTTTCTTCATGCTGAACTGGCGCCGGTTTTCACCTTCCGCAAGAACGCAGATGATCTCCTCGCAGATCGATCCCATTTCTCCTACTGTCAGCGTTACCGTTTCCTGCGTTTTTACCGCGCCAAAAGGTGACCGGAAACCGGCATTTCTTGTATCATGGATCAGTACCGGGATCTCTTTCATTCTTTTCTTCAGGAGCATCAAAACATGCGCTGTTCTGGGCTGAACGATCAGCAGATCCGACTCTTCTGTGCCTGAAAGCGTATCCCGGAAAAACAGAGAAGCAATAGAAGAAGCTGTCTCAAGTTTCATCTTATGTTCATCCATCAGGATCCTGATAAGTTCAGCAGAAAAAATCGCTCCTCCGGTACAGCGATCCCAACATTCCGAAAGCCGTTCAAAAGGAACATCGTTTTTCAGGTAATCATCGATAAGATCATAGGCTTCTCCCGTCTCCTGAACATATCGATGCAGGAAACTGTTGTTCCCGTCAGACCAGTCCTTCAGAACATCCGCATCGCCGGATACCGGACAGAATGCGCCGTCAGGTCCTCTATGGATGAGCAGTTTTTTATTATCATAATATCGAATATTGAGCAGATAGGTGTCCGACCATACTTCCTCATATCCGCCGTATAAGCGTAATTCAAATTCCTTATCCGAATAACTCAAACAATCATTCTCTCCCTGTTTTTTTGAATTCCATAATCAAATATCCATATGCCTGAAAACAGCATCGTTATCTTACCAGACGAAAGCTGATTCTTCAAGAAGAAAGTTCTTACTATCTCCTATTTATTCTGCATCTTCTCAATACTCTTTCTTCGTCAAACAATTATGACCAACTGCTCTCTGCGTGTATCAATCCTGACATAGAGCGAAAAAAGATTATGGACACATTATTTCTCTTCGATATCTGTGTCCATAACCATGCTTATATTCATGCAGCAGATGTTAGTGCTATATCCAAATCCTTATCACAACCAACGAAAACAATCGGAATAACCGTACATTAACTGATTCTTTTCGTGGCAATCGGAAGAAAAGACAAGCTTTTTTCCGGCTGCTTTCCATTTTTGGATAAACTCTTCAGCCGGATACGGACTTGATCGATAGCCTCTTGCCATCGCGCCCGTGTTGATCTCCAGAACCGCAGGCGCTTCCATCAGCCGTTCCAGCGCGTCATCCGCCGCTTTCCGGTAGCGGTCGTCTCTTGTAGAGAAGAGGCAGTCCCCTTCGTTGAACTTCGTAATGAGGTCAAAATGGCCTATGATATCGCATTTTGTGACTTCATAGACCGATCCCACCAGTTTGTAATACGCTTCCGCAAACGCGTAATAGTCTCCGTCGTAAACGGTTTCCACCGTATGGATGAAATCTTCTCTGGTATAGTCGACGGAATGGTATTCCTTTCCGTGCGGAACATAATGTACCGACCCGATGACATAGTCATAGGAATCATTTTTTATCACGGAAAAGATGTCCTGCTCAATTCCAAGAAATATCTGTATTTTATCCCTGTAAACCTCTTTTAATCTCCGGATCTCCCGGATATACGCCTCAGTTCCCTCCGGAGTCATGCAGCAGTCGTCGAAGGTGTAATACGAATGTCCGGAAAAACCGATCGCCGGGCAGCCGAGAGAGATGGCTTCCCGCACCATTTCTTCCGGTGTGTCCTTCCCATCGCAGAAAATGGTATGCGTGTGATAATTCGCGTTCGGCAGAAAGTTCATGTCATTTTTTCCTGTTTTACCTTGTGATCGATGATGTGGCGGGACGCCAGTTCCTCCGCCACTTCGTTAAGGGTGATCCCCTGCTCCGCCATCAGAACCAGCACATGATAACAGAGATCCGCGATCTCATAGATCGTTTCCTTTTTATCCTCCGCTTTAGCAGCGATGATGACCTCTGTGCACTCCTCGCCCACTTTTTTCAGGATCTTATCCAGACCCTTGTCAAACAGGTAGCTGGTGTAGGATCCTTCCGGTCTGTCAGTCTTCCGCTGCTGCAGCAGCACATACAGATCGGAAAGATGAAAACTGCCCGTGTCGGGTTCCGTTTCATAAACCGGGTTTTCAAAGCAGGAATCTGTCCCGAGATGGCAGGCCGGTCCGTCTTTGATCACACGGATCAGCAGCGCGTCTTTGTCGCAGTCAGCCGTGATCGAAACGATGTGCTGATAATTGCCGCTGGTCTCACCTTTCAGCCACAATTCCTGCCGGGATCTGCTCCAGAAGCAGGTGAGCTTCTTTTCCAGGCTGATGCGGAGGCTATCTTCATTCATATAGGCAAGCGTCAAAACTTTTCCGCTCTCATGATCTACTATGATTGCCGGGATCAGACCATTGCTGTCAAATTTCAACTCTTCAACTGTCACCATCTCAGATTCTCCTCATCGGTATTCCCTGCAGATGCAGGAATTCTTTCAGTACCGGGATGCTGATCTCGCCATAGTGAAACACGGACGCCGCCAGTCCCGCGTCGACGCCGGGCGCCTGCTGAAACAGCTCGGCGAAATCCTGCTTTGTGCCCGCGCCGCCGGAGGCGATCAGCGGAACATCCAGGCCGACTGACGCGTCATTCAGCATCTCGATATCAAAACCGTGTTTAACGCCGTCGGTGTCAATGGAATTCAGGACCACCTCGCCTGCGCCAAGCGCAACGCCATGGCGGATCCAGGACATCGCTTCCATCCCGGTGTCTTCCCTTCCGCCTTTTGCGAACACATGGTATTCCCCGTTCACCCGTTTCACATCCACGGAGAGGACCACACACTGGCTGCCGTATTTTTCCGCGGCCAGGGACAGGATCTCGGGATCCCGGATCGCGCCGGAATTCACGCTTACTTTATCCGCGCCGCATTTCAGGACACGGTCAAAATCCTCCAGCGTCCGGATCCCTCCGCCTACCGTAAGCGGAATGAAGATCTGCTCGGCTACCTGTGTCAGGATATCGGTGAAGAGCTTTCTGTCTTCATACGATGCCGTGATATCGTAGAAAACAAGCTCGTCGGCACCCTGATTCGAATAATATGCAGCCAAGGAGACCGGGTCCGAAACGTCGTTCAGATTTTCAAAATTTTTGCCTTTTACAACGCGCCCGTTGCGCACATCAAGGCACGGGATAATTCTCTTTGTGATCATATTGCTTCCTCAATCGCTTCTTTCAGATCGATCGCGCGTGTATAGTACGCTTTCCCGATGATGGCGCCGGCGATCCCGCTGTCCCGCAGCGCCCGGATATCCTCCAGCGAGGAGACCCCTCCGGACGCGATGATCCGGATGGGGACCTGTTGCACAAGGCGGCGATACAGTTCACGATTCGTTCCCTGCATAGCGCCGTCCCGGGAAATATCGGTGCAGATCACCGTTTCCACGCCGATCCCGTCCAGATATGCGAAGAAATCCTCCGCCGTAAACCGGCTCTCCTCTTCCCAGCCTTTGATGGCGATCCTGCCGTCGCGGATATCCGCTCCCACTGCTATGGCGCTTCCGTAGTTCAAGACCGCTTTTTTCAGAAGCTCGGGATCCTGAACGGCAGCGGTGCCGAGGATCACACGGCTGATCCCGCAGCTCAGATACGCAGCGATCGTCTCCTCGTTTCGGATGCCGCCGCCCAGTTCGATGAACAGCGGCGTGTTCTCCGCTATCCTGCGGATCACGGAGTCGTTCGCTGTCGTTCCCGACCGGGCGCCCTCCAGATCCACGAGATGCAGATACTTTGCCCCACACGCTTCAAACTCTCTGACAACAGAGAGTGGATCGTCCGCATAGACGGTCATCTCATTGTATTTTCCTTTGTACAACCTGACGACTTTGCCATCATACAGATCAATGGCCGGATAGATCTCCATGGGTTCTACTCCATTTTACAGAAATTGCGCAGGATCTGCAGTCCTGTCGGTCCGCTTTTTTCCGGATGGAACTGGCAGCCCATCACCTTGTCGTTCGCGACGATCGCCGTAAGCTCCTGCCCGTATTCCGTCACGGCGACGAGAGAATCGTCACAGCCGGAGGCATAAAAAGAATGCACAAAATAGACGCAGGATCCGTCTGGGATCCCGGAAATAAGCGCGTGATCTCTTTTCCGGATCAGGCCGTTCCAGCCAATATGCGGAATTTTCAGCTGTTCAGGCAGTCTGCCTTCCATAGCGACGACCTTGCCCTGCAGTAGTCCCAGCCCTTTATGATCTCCGAATTCCTCACTGCTTTCAAACAGCAGCTGCATCCCGAGGCAGATCCCCAGCAGCGGTTTTCCGGCTTCGGCTTCACGCCTGACGAACCGGTCCAGACCCTGCTCGCGCAGCTTCTCCGCCGCGTCGCCGAACGCACCGACGCCCGGCAGGATGATCCGGTCTGCCCGGTGCAGCTGTTCTTCATCCGCGCTGACGGTGCATGTTTCCCCAATATACGCAAGCGACGATCTCAGAGAAAACAGGTTCCCGACACCGTAGTCAATAATACCCGTCATGCAAGGATCTCCTTTACCGCCGCGATCATTGCTTCCATCTGTTCTCTGTTTCCGATCGTGATCCTGACATAGTCCCGGATTCGTTCCTTTGGAAAATGACGGACCAGGATCCCCTTCTCCTTCAGTTTCAGATACAGGGATTCCCCCGGGATCCGATCCGAACGCGCAAACAGGAAATTCGCTCTGGAATCCAGAACCGAGAATCCCAGATCCCGCAGGGCGTCTGTTGTCCAGCTGCGATTTTCTTCTATCGTGCGGCAGTTCTTCCTGTAGTATTCCGCTTCTCTTAAAGCGGCGCAGCCGGCAGCAGACGTCATTCTGTTTACATTGTAGGGATTGGTAGAATACTTCAGAATATCCAGGTCCTGAATCAGAGAAGGATCGCCGACCGCGTATCCCAGCCGCCCGCCTGCCAGAGAAAACGATTTGGAGAACGTGCGGATCACAAGAAGATTGTCATACTTATCCACATAAGGCACCATACTCTCCCCGCCGAAATCCACATACGCTTCATCGACCACGAGCAGCGCTTCCGGGCTCTCTTTTAAAATCTGCTCCAGTTCCGCCGGGCTCCGGGTAAGGCCTGTCGGTGCGTTCGGATTGGCGATCACGATCATGCCTTTTTTGTGGAAATAATCCTCCACCTGCAGAGTGAGATCTTCCCTCAGAGGGATCTCGACAGAGGGGATCTGATGCAGTGCCGCCAGAACCGGATAAAACCCGTAGGAGATATCCGGAAAAATAACCGGCGTTTCGGAATCGCAGAACGCCATAAACGCGAAATTTAGCGTTTCGTCAGAACCGTTGGTCACGAGGATCTGCTCCGGGGAAAGGGCGTGATATGCCGCGATCGCTTCCGTTATTTTCCTGCTTCTCGGGTCTGAATAGAGCTGCAGATCTTCCGCTTCCTCCGAAACAGCCGCTATGACACCCGGAGACGGTGGAAATGGTGATTCGTTCGTATTCAGCTTGATGTATTTTCGGTCCTGCGGCTGTTCTCCGGGTGTATACGGCGTCAGATACGCAAACTTTTCCATGCTGAAAAACCTGCTCATTGTGCTACCTCATTCTGAAAGCGGGATAAAATACTTCGTGCGTGTCCTTCCAGCCCTTCAACGCGGGCAAAGCGGACGATCTTGTCCGCGATATCTCCAAGCGCCTGTTCGGAATAACAGGTGAACTGGGAAGCCGTCATAAAATCGTCCACGGACAGCGCGGAACTGAATTTCGCCGAGCCCCCTGTCGGCAGCGTGTGGTTCGGGCCGGCCATGTAATCGCCCAGCGGTTCCGGGCTGAACCGGCCCAGGAATACGGAACCGGCATTCCGGACAAGAGGCAGATACTGCATCGGCTCATCCAGACAGATCTCCAGATGTTCAGGTGCCACCTCATTGGCGATGAAAAATGCCCGGTCCAGCGAATCCGCAACGATGATCTTTCCGTTTTTTTCTATGGATCTTGATGCGATCTCCCGGCGCGGCAGCGTGCTGAGCTGCGCCTCGATCTCTGCGGCAACGGTTTCGGCAAAGCACAGACTGAAAGTGATCAGCATGGCAGATGCTTCCACATCATGTTCAGCCTGCGCCAGCATGTCCGCCGCCACGACTGCCGGGGAGTTTTTATCATCCGCGATCACAAGCACTTCACTGGGACCCGCGACCGTATCGGTGGAAACGATCCCGTGTACCTGCTTTTTCGCTTCCGCCACATAGGCATTCCCGGGTCCTATGATCTTCTGAACAGCCGGAATGGATTCCGTTCCGTACGCCAGCGCCGCAATTGCCTGTGCGCCTCCGATTTTAAAGGTCTTCTGAATACCGCAGACATTGGCTGCCGCCAGGATATACGGATCGATTCTTCCTTCCCTGTCCGGCGGAGAGACCATGACGATCTCCTCACAGCCCGCGAGCTTCGCCGGGATCAGATCCATCATGACCGTAGACGGATAAGCTGCCGTTCCGTTGGGGACGTACATTCCCACTTTTTGGATCGGCCGGAATACTTTTCCGAGGATCACGCCGTCTTTTTCCGTGATTACATAATTGTTTCGAATCTGCCGGGCGTGATAGGAACGGATGTTTTCAGCCGCCTCGCGCAGAATCTCAAAAAATTCCGGTTCCACAGCCGCGAGGCCTTCTTCCATTTCCTGTTCCGTCACTTCAAAACGATCCAGACGGACATGATCGAACCGTTCCGTCAATGCGGTCAGCGCGGAGTCTCCTCCGTCCCTTACTGCCCGCAGAATATCCGATACGACGCCGCCCACATCAGGGCTGCTGCCGCGCGGCGCTGTCAGCTCCGCAAGGTTCAGGTCTTTCTCCTGTATGATACGTATCATTGGTTTCATCCTCTCCCGGTCAGATCTGATCTGTGAGCAGTTTTTCCAGCTGATCCGTTACTGCCTGAATCATCGTTTTCTGAAAACGATAGCTCGTTGGATTCGCGACGAGACGAGCCGAAATCGGGCATACGGTCTTCAGCACCTGCAGGTCGTTATCCGCAAGCGTTTTTCCCGTTTCCACAATATCCACGATCACATCCGACAGGCCGAGGATCGGCGCCAGCTCAATGGAGCCGTTCAGTTTGATGATATCGATGTCGCGCGATCTGCCGGCAAAATAGTCCTTTGCGATGCGGGGATATTTTGTTGCAACTCTCAGCACACGTTCCCGGTCGTCCACAAATCCCTTCGGCCCCGCTACCGCCATGCGGCATACACCGATCTTCAGGTCAAGCAGTTCGAATAGTTCCGGATTATTCTCCAGAAGGATGTCTTTGCCGGCAATCCCGATATCCGCAGCGCCGCGTTCCACATAGATCGTCACATCGGAAGGCTTCACCCAGAAATAGCGAACGCCTGCCTTTCTGTTTTCGAATACCAGCCTTCTGTCGTTCTCCTGTGTTTTCTCACCTGAGTATCCCGCGGATGCCAGAAGCTCGTATACCTTTTCCCCAAGCCTTCCTTTCGGCAGAGCAATATTCAGGAACTCTTCTTCCGTATCATCCGCCGTTTCCGCATTCTGCAGTTTTTCCATCAGGCTGAGATAGACGGCAAACCCTACCGCGCGCCCTTTCTTTCCCATGCGCTGGAGCAGACGGTCGTATTCTCCGCCGGCCAGAATAGCGTCCGGCAAGCCGGGTATGATCCCCTGAAAAATGATGCCATTATAATAATGAAGGTCATTGATCACCGAAAAATCGAAGATCATGTGCGTCGACAGATCGGAATTTAGGAAACGCCCGGCTATTTCCTTCATTTCCCGGATCGCTCTGCTTCCCGCTTCGTTCCGGAAAAAGGCGTCGGCAGAAACGGCATTCAGCCGCTCCGGCAGTTCTCCGATCGGGCAGGACAGTTCCATTAGGGAAAACAGCACGTTCTGTATTTCTTCGGACGCTTCACTCTCCTGCAGCAGAACCCGCAGATCATGCAGGCTGCGTCTGGAAATCAGGCGGATCGCAGTTCTTTTTACCGATTCGTCCGCTGTCAGCTGATCCAGAAGATCTGTGAGCAGCCCAAGATGCGAAAAATGGATCTGATACCCGGGATGGATCTCCTGTAGGCTTTCCGCCGCCAGCATCACAGTTTCCGACAGGTCTTCCTCCGTCAGCGGTCCGATACACTCCAGACCGGTCTGCTGGATCTCACGAAACTGACCGGAGGAGGGATCCGGACGGTATACGTTCTCGTGATAGAACAGCTTTTGCTTTTCCTGTCCGGAACCGGAATAGTTTTTAATGATCGAAAGCGTGACGTCCGGTTTCAGCGCGAGAAGATCCCCGTTGGTATCGTAGAAAGTGATCACGCGGTCGCTGACCAGGAAATCCTTGTTTCCGGCATAGTATTCGTATTTTTCGAACTTGCTCATGCGAAACAGCTCGTATCCATGCCTCTTGTATAGCGTTCTCAGGGAGAGGCTGACAAGCTCTTCCGGTCTTAAATCCAGCTGATCGATCTTCATGCTTTTTCTGTTCCCTGTTCCTTCAGCCGGTTCAAAACGAGATCGTATCCTCCCTCTCCATAGTCCAGGCACCGGCTCACGCGGCTGATGGTTGCAGTACTGACACCGATTTCCTGAGTAATGGCAGCATAGCTGGTTTTTTTTCGAAGCATACCGGCTATTTTCAGCCGCTGGGATAGATCAATGATCTCCTTCACCGTGCAGACATCCGCGAAGAACGCTTTGCACTCCTCCTGGGACCTGAGGCTGAGAACTGCTTCAAACAGGACTTGAACATCTTCATTGTACCATTTGCTCATATGACGCCCTCGCTTTTTTACTTTATCACAACGCAGTGCTGATGTGGTGAATTATAATAAGGAATTCCTGAAAAGTCAAGAAAAAAAATGAAAAGACCCCTCTCGGAGCCTTTTCATCCCAATCTATTGTTTAAATATGATGCTGTCCAGCACGTTCACGACTTCTGCCGCGATATCGTCGATCGACCGCAGCTTTCCCTCCGGAGCGCATTCCACAATGTGCCAGTGAGAATAGCCAGCGCAATAATCAGCGGCTTTCCGTGCGTGACGGAGATACTCCAGATCCCTTTCATGGATATCCAGGCGAGTCTGATCTCCGTGATACCGGTTTACGAGAAGATCCTCGCTTGTTTCCGGCGGAAGACGCAGATAAATCACCGCGTCCGGGGCAGGAAGTCCGAGCTTCCCGTATTCAAAGTCATACAGCCATGACAGAAAGCTGTTCCATTCCTCCCGCGGCAGTTTGCAGCATTGATGAACGGCGTTCGACGTGGTATACCGGTCCGCGATCAGTACGCTGTCCGCCTGTTTCCAGGCAGGCTGCCAGTCGGAAAGGAAACCGGCGATGCGGTCTACTGCGAAAAAGGCTGACGCCGCAAATGGGTTCACCGATGAAGGATCACTGCCGAAGGTTCCGGAAAGATACATCCTGACAAGCGCCGAAGATTCGCTTTCATAGTTTGGAAACGACAGCAGGATCGGAGACCGTCCCAGCTGCTTCAGATGTTCCACATATCTTGCCGACTGTGTTGCTTTCCCAGAGCCGTCTAGGCCTTCAAACACGATCAGCTTTCCGTGCTTTCCGTTCATTTTTCTGAACAGAGAGCGCACCCTGTCATCTCCTGCGGTTGCGGGATCTGCATCAGCTTCAGGATCGTAGGCGCAATATCCGCAAGGCGGCCGTCTTCCAGGGAATACCGGTCATCGCAAAGGATGAACGGGACCGGATTCGTCGTATGAGCGGTGTTTACTTTTCCGGTGTCGTCAAACATGCAGTCCGCGTTTCCGTGGTCTGCCGTAACAAGAACGGTCAGATCCTGGTGCTTCTCCGCTTCCTGCAGAATCTCGCCCAGGCATGCGTCAACGGTCTCCACTGCTTTTACCGCCGCTTCCATCACACCGGTATGACCTACCATATCACAGTTCGCGAAATTGCAGACGATCAGGCCGTACTGCTCGGATGCGATGGCTTTTACGACCTCAGCAGCAACTTTTTTCGCTGACATCTGCGGGATCAGGTCGTATGTCGGAAACTCTTTCGGAGACGGCACCAGGCACCGTTCTTCTCCTTCGACTTGTCTCTCCACGCCGCCGTTAAAGAAAAACGTGACGTGTGCGTATTTTTCCGTTTCAGCAACGCGGAACTGCTTGAGCCCCTGTTCGGAGATAACATCTCCCAAAGTCGCCGTCAGGTGCTCCGGTGGATACGCAATGGGAAGCGTCAGGGTCTCGTCATACTGCGCCGTGCAAACATAGGACAGCGGATATACCGTCTTTTTCCGGGCAAAGCCGTCAAATTCCGGAAGATTCAGCGCCCACGTCATCTCTCTGGCGCGGTCGGGACGAAAGTTCATGAAGATCACCGAGTCGCCCTGTTCGATCTTTCCTTCCTCGCAGAGCACGAGCGGCTTTACAAATTCATCCGTAACACCTGCGGCATAGCTTATTTCCACCGCTTCTGCGGCGTTATCCGCCTGCTCACCGATCCCGCAGACAATGGCATTATATCCCTCTTCTACGCGATCCCAACGCTTATCCCGGTCCATCCCCCAGAATCTTCCCTGCACGGTGGCTATCTTCGCGTTTCCGACTTCCTCGCACTTTTGTTGTAGCTGCCGCAGATAGCCGGCGCCGGATGTGGGCGGAACATCACGGCCATCGAGGAAGCAGTGCAGGTACACGCGATCCAGGTCTTTTTGCTTCGCCAGATCCAGCATGGCAAAAATGTGTTCGATATGGCTGTGCACACCACCGTCGGAAAGCAGACCCAGTATATGCAGTGCGCTGCCGGATCTTTTGGCGTCAGCTATTGCTTTCAAATACACGGGATTCTCAAAGAAGGCTCCCGTGTCAATCTCCTGCGAGATCTTCGGCAAAATTTGAAAAACGACACGTCCGGCGCCGATATTGGTATGACCGACTTCCGAATTTCCCATCTGCCCTTGCGGCAGGCCGACGTCAAGGCCGGACGCCTGGAGCTGGGAATGGGGAAACTTCTTCAGCAGACCGTCAATCACCGGCGTGTTGGCCATGGCAATGGCGTTTCCGGAAGTCGCGGGTGCGATCCCGAATCCATCCAGAATGATCAGAGCTGTTTTTTTACTTGAAAGAGACATGTTTTTTCTCACTCCTGATCCGCCGCAGCAACGATCGTCGCAAAATCAACGGGCTTCAGGGATGCCCCGCCGATCAGACCGCCGTCGATATCCGGCATGGCAAGGAGTTCAGCAGCATTCTTCGCGTTCATGCTGCCGCCGTAAAGGATAGAAACCGCTCTCGCCGCTCTCGCGCCGTATAGCCTGCGGATCACAGCGCGGATCCCTTCGCAGACTTCCTGGGCCTGTTCGGAGGTCGCCGTTTTTCCGGTGCCGATCGCCCAGATCGGTTCATAGGCAATAATGCAGTGACGCAGAGACGCCGTGTCGATCCCGTCAAGGGCTGCATGGACCTGATAGGCAACATAGTCCATCGTCAGGCCTTTTTCCCGCTGTTCAAGGCTCTCGCCTACGCAGATGATTGGTGCGATTCCCTTGTTCAGAAGCGCTTTTGCCTTTTCATTGACGAGGAAATCCGTCTCTCCGTGATACTGGCGGCGTTCGGAGTGGCCAACGATGCAGTACTTCGCGCCCACATCAAGAAGCTGATCCGCGGATATCTCACCGGTATAGGCTCCCTTTTCGTACTTCGAAACGTCCTGTGCACCAGCAGCAACCTTTGCCTCTTTCCCGGCTTTTACCATAGCAGGGATCATAACGGCCGGCGTACAGAGAACAACGTCACACGTGCGGGATTTAGGGAGAACCGCTTTCAGTTCTTCCATAAACGGTTTTACGCCGGAAGCCAGCATGTTCATCTTCCAGTTGCCGGCAATGACAGTTTTGCGATATTTACGATTCATGTTTTTCCTCCTATACGTTCGAACCATTTATTTATCCAGAAGGCAGGCAACGCCGGGAAGCTCTTTGCCTTCAAGAAATTCCAGTGAGGCGCCGCCGCCGGTGGAGATATGCGTGACCTTGTCCGCAAAGCCGAGCTTCTCAATGGCAGATGCTGAGTCGCCGCCGCCGATGATGGAAACGCCGCCGGATTCGGATACGGCTTTCGCAACGGCTTTTGTGCCTTCCGCGAAGGCATCAAACTCGAAAACGCCCATCGGGCCGTTCCATACAACGGTGCCTGCACCGGCTATGGCATCAGCATAGAGAGCCGCAGTTTTGGGTCCGATATCCATACCCATCATGTCCGCAGGGATCGTCGGGTCTTCGGTTACGAACGGAGATGCGTCCGCGGAAAACTCCGCTGCGCACACATGGTCAACCGGCAGCAGGAATTTTACATTTCTGTCGGCCGCTTTTTGGATCATATCCGCAGCGTAATCAAGACGGTCGGCTTCCAGAAGCGATTTGCCGATCTCATAGCCCTGTGCTTTGAGGAAGGTATACGCCATGCCGCCGCCGATGATGATCGTATCAGCCTTCTCAAGAAGATTGTTGATCACGGCGATCTTATCAGAAACTTTAGCACCGCCGAGGATCGCCACAAACGGACGGGCCGGATCGGCAAGCGCTTTACCCATGATGGAAAGCTCTTTATCTACGAGCAGGCCGGAATAAGCAGGCAGGAACGCAGCTACGCCGGCCGTGGAGGCATGGGCACGATGGACCGTGCCGAAAGCGTCCGAAACAAAGATCTCCGCCATGGAGGCAAGAGCTTCGGCAAAATCAGTTCCGTTCTTCTCTTCGCGGATATCAAAACGGAGGTTTTCGAGAAGCATGATCTGACCTGGCTGCAGGGCGGCTGCTTTTGCCTGCGCGTCATCACCGATGATATCGCTGGCAAAGATCACTTCCTGGCCGAGCAGTTCGGACAGGCGCTCGGCGACGGGGGCAAGTGTCAGCTTGGTTTTCCATTCGCCCTTAGGCTTTCCCAGATGAGAGCAGGCGATCACAGCAGCGCCGTTTTCCAGAAGATACTGAATGGTCGGAAGCGCAGCAACGATGCGCTTGTCACTGGTGATGGCTCCTGTGGCCTTATCCTGAGGAACATTGAAATCACAGCGGAGAAGGACTTTTTTCCCCCTGACGTCCACATCATAAATCGTTTTCTTGTTATAATTCATAATGCTTTCCTCCAAAAAATAAAAGTAATGATTTATAATGAATCGAAAAATCGAACATTATACATGAGACATGGAACCGGTGGTAAGCAAGCCAGGAAAGCCCTGCTGGCGGAGAACTTCGTACGCCAGTACGGCAACTGAATTGGAAAGATTCAGACTTCTGGCGTCGGAGATCATCGGGATCCGGATGCAGGAATCATGGTACTGTTCGCGCAGCCACTCCGGCAGACCTGCCGTTTCCTTACCGAACAGAAGCGATACCGGATCCAGAGAAGAATAATCAATGTCCGCATATGACCGTGGCGCTTTCGTTGTGGAAAGGAACAGATTACGATCTCCATTCCGGGATACGTATTCTTCCCAGTTTTCATAAACGGAAAGGTCGACCAGATGCCAGTAATCCAGTCCGCATCTTTTCACCATTTTATCCGAAATATCAAATCCGAGCGGCTTGATAAGATGCAGCCTCGCGCCTGTCACGGCGCATGTTCTGGCGATTGCCCCGGTATTGTGCGGGATTTCCGGTTCCAGCAGAACGATATTCAGCATTTCCCTTCTTTCCGCTCCTTTATACGCTTGCTTTTCATACATATATTACCACAAAAACACCTGAAAAGTACATCTTTTTTACAGAAAATGTTCAATTCTTGCATAATGTACAAAACAAGAATATAATCAGGAATAGGATCAAAGTTTTTTGGGCAATTTTACCATGTCAATTCTTTGTCAGTCTGTTGCGGGGAGGGATCTTTCTGCCATTTATCTGTAATGACTGTCCGAGAAAATGCAATGTTCTCAGAACTGATACGGAAGGAAACGGGTTCTGTCAGAGTCCGGCCCTGCCGCGCATCGTTCGCGCAGCGCCCCATTACGGAGAAGAACCGTGTATCAGTGGGACCCGCGGTTCGGGCGCCGTTTTCTTTTCTTCCTGCAGCATGCGCTGTGTTTTCTGCCAGAATCATGAAATCAGCCGTGTCTCCGTCGGGCGTTCCTTTTCTCCGGCGGAACTCGAACGCCTTCTCCTTTCGCTGCAGGATCAGGGTGTGCATAATATTAACCTCGTTACGCCCACGCATTTTTCAACGGCTATTATTCAGGTACTGCAGAAAACTGATCTGAAGATTCCCGTTGTCTGGAACAGCTCCGGATATGAAAATGTTGATACACTAAAACGCCTGGAAGGTCTTGTTCAAGTCTACATGCCGGATATGAAGTTTTCCCGTATGAAGACATCGTCGGCGCTGGCTTCCGCGCCAGATTACTGGGATATCTGTCAGTCAGCAGTCCGTGAGATGTTCCGGCAGCGCGGCGCCTATCATCTGGATGAAAAAGGCCTTCTCTCTTCCGGACTTCTGATTCGTCACCTGATCCTTCCCGGTCACAAAGATGAGGCTATGGATATAATCGACTTTGTGGCCGATGAGTTCCCCTCGGATTCCGTTTTGTTTTCTTTGATGAGTCAATACACGCCCATGCCGGTTGCCGATCCGGCATATCCGGAATTGACCGATCAGGTTTCGGAGTCACTCAATGAAGATCTGATTGCATATATGCAAAAACGGCACATCATTGCCGGATACTGGCAAAGCTGTTCGTCCGCAGGCTCCGAAATGATCCCGGATTTTGACGAAACCGGGCTTGACATGTTCTGTCAAAATGAGGATAATGGAAACCAGGATACATGCACCGGATCTGTATAAAAATAATATTTTTGAGGTGAACTATGAATTATTCCGAAGTCCTTTCTGCCGCCAGAGACTGCGTCGGCCCGTACTGCAAAGCATGTCCCGTCTGCAACGGCCGTGCCTGCGGCAACGCGATGCCCGGTCCCGGAAGCAAAGCGCCCAGCAACACCGCAGCCCGCAACTATGACAAGTGGCAGGAGATCTGTGTCAACATGGATACTCTCTGCCCGAACGCTGACCCGGATATTTCGTTTTCTTTTGCCGGCCGTTCCTTCTCCGCGCCGATCTTCATGGCACCTCTCGGCGCTGTGGATATGCACTACGGCAACAAGTATAACGACTTTACCTATAATGCGGTCCTCGTCAAGGCAGCCTATGAATATGGCCTGCTTGCCATGACGGGTGACGGCGTCAATCCGGAGATCATGAAAGCATCCGTGCAGGAAATGATCAAATATCAGGGCGTCGGCATACCGACGATCAAACCCTGGAACAAGGAAGCAGTTTTTGAAAAGCTCGATATTCTGAATGAAAACGGGATCTTTGCCGCTGCCATGGACGTGGACGGTGCGGGTCTTCCCTTCCTGAAGGCCATGAACCCGAACGCGGGAAGCAAATCTGTCTCTGAAATGTCTGAGATCGTCGAGTACGCGAAAATGCCGTTTGTCATCAAAGGGATCATGACGCCTGCCGGTGCGCAGAAAGCCGTTGACGCCGGTGCCGCAGCAATCGTGGTTTCCAACCACGGCGGGCGCGTTCAGGGCGGCGTTCCTTCCACGGCAGAAGTTCTTCCTGCTATTGCAGCTCAGGTCAAGGGCAAACTCACCATTTTTGTTGACGGCGGTATTCGTTCCGGTCTCGACGTTTTCCGTGCGATCGCTCTTGGCGCTGATGCCGTGCTGATCGGCCGTCCGGTCCTGACTGCGATCTATGGCGCCGGAGAAGAAGGCTATCGTGTTTATATGGACAAGATCACGGGTGAGCTGAAGTCCACCATGACGATGTGCGGTGCCGCGTCTCTTTCAGATATCACTGCTGACAAGATCTGGAAACCCTGATCCCTTTTCTATTCTCAGCAAAACCGGCGGGCACATCGTCCGTCGGTTTTGCTGTTAGCAGATCTTTCTGCAATTTCTGCGAATTTGAAACTTTTACTATCATTTCATGAAACAATATGTTATAATTACATGTCTGATTGTAATTGTTATCCACTTGTTCTTTCCATTTTACTGCAGGGAGGCTATAACCTATGAAAAAAATTCTTGTTTTGGAAGACGAAGCCAATATTCGCAGCTTTGTTGTCATCAACCTGCGCCGCAGCGGATATGAGCCCATTGAAGCAGAGACCGGTTTGGAAGCACTTGAAAAGGTAAAAGTAAATCCGGACATCTGTCTTGCGCTTTTGGATGTTATGCTTCCTGATATCGATGGATTCGAGGTCTGCCGCCGTATTCGCGCTTCCGGTTCCAAAATGGGCATCATTATGCTTACCGCAAAGAGCCAGGAGATCGATAAAGTTACCGGTCTCATGACCGGTGCAGATGACTATGTCACAAAGCCGTTCTCTCCTGCCGAGCTGACGGCCCGTGTCGATGCGCTGGTTCGCCGTCTCGGCGGAGATGAAGAAGAGCACAGCAGTGTGGAGATCGTCAGCGGTCCTTTTGTTTTGAATACCAGAAACCGCACGCTGGAAAAGAACGGACAGCGCCTGAAGCTGACGCAGATCGAATATCTGCTGATGAAGCTCTTTATGGAAAATCCCGGCAAAGCCATGAGCCGTGAAGATATCCTTTCGGCTGTCTGGGGCGCTGACTTTTCCGGCGAGCTGAAGACGGTGGATGTCAATATCCGCAGACTGCGCATCAAGATCGAGACCGATCCCACAGAACCGGAGTATCTTACCACCGTCTGGGGTTATGGATACAAGTGGGGTTACTGATCATCTATTCCGTCTTTTTTCTTTCGCTTTCCCCATTCTGTTTGATTCCTGAAAGGGCTCTTTTATGTTCAAAAACTTAAGAACACAGATCCTGGTGTCGGGAATGGCCGCGATTTTTCTGCTTCTTCTTGCTGTTTGGGCTGTAACCCGTGGTTTTGCTGCCCTGGCTGTCTGTATCATCACGCTGATCTGTATCTATCTGATCCTTCTTATCCACTGGTTCTGGCGCCGCGTTTCCGAGCCGATCGATCGTCTTTCAGTCTTTTCTTCCCAGATTGCTGCCGGAAGCTACGGCAGCAAGCTGGACGCCGGATATGATGATGAGATCGGAAGGCTGACCGACGCTATCAACGACATGTCGGAGAAAGTCGCCGTAGCCGAAAAATCCAGGACAGATTTTATTTCTCAGGTATCACACGAACTGCGCACTCCTCTGACCGCGATCACCGGATGGAGTGAGACGATCGCGTACGATCCAGCCGTCCAGGGGGATTCCCTGCGCGGGATCAAGATCATCTCAAAAGAAGCCGAACGTCTGACCGGAATGGTGACCGAGCTCCTGGAATTCACAAGGATCCAGGACGGCAGGTTCACCCTTCGCATTGAATACATCGATATCGCTGCCGAGCTGGAAGACGCGCTGTTTACTTACGGCAAGCTGATGAAACAGGCCGGCATGGTCGTGAATTATACGCCTCCCACAAAAGAGATCCCCCTTATCCCGGGAGATCCTGAACGGCTGAAGCAGGTCTTTCTCAACCTGCTTGATAATGCCATGATCCACGGCGGAGACGGCAAACTCATCGATGTCTATCTCAGCCTGGAATCCGGCTATGTAAAAATCATTTTCCGGGACTACGGGAACGGCATCCCGGAGGCTGAGCTGCCGCATGTCAAGGAAAAATTCTACAAAGGCAGTTCAAAAAACCGCGGTACCGGTATCGGTCTGTCCGTCTGTGATGAGATCATAACCCGGCATAAAGGACGGCTGGATATTCGCAATGCCGATGGCGGGGGCTGTATGGTCACTATTCATCTTCCGACCAGCACCAGCAGTAAAGGGAAAAATGGATAAAAAAGAAACTGTAACGTGTAATTTTAGAACTTCGATCGGAGGCCAGGCTCTGATCGAAGGCATTCTTATGAGGGGTCCCGGGAAACAGGCAATCGTCTGCAGAACGGAAAACGGTATCGTGGAAAAAGTGGAGGATGTCCATCTTCTGCGTGATCGTTATCCGATCCTTGCCTGGCCTCTCCTGCGCGGATGTGTCACCTTTATTGATTCTCTTGTGCAGGGCATGAAGGCGCTGACGTATTCAGCCAGCCTGGTTCCACTGGAAGAGCAGGAAGAGCCTGACAAGCTGGATCAATGGATCAAGAATCATTTTTCAGCGGAAAAAGCAGAAAAGCTGATCCTTTCCGCTGCCGTTTTTTTAGGGATCCTGCTCTCTCTGTTTCTGTTTCTGTTTCTGCCTACAATGATCGTAGGACAGATCAAGCCGCTTACCTCCAGCTATCTGGTCCGCAATCTCTCGGAAGGACTGATCAAGATCATTATTCTTCTGGTCTATATGACTGCGGTCTCCCGTACAAATGATGTGAGACGGCTGTTTTCCTATCATGGTGCGGAACATAAATCGATCTTCTGCTACGAACACGGCAAGGAACTGACCGTTGAAAATGTCCGCCCCGAATCCCGCTTTCATCCCCGCTGCGGCACCAGTTTCCTGCTTGTTGTCGTTTTGGTCAGTATTCTCGTAAATAGTGTCGTGCGTGTGGATAACAGTTTTGCACGCATCGGCTGTCACCTGCTGCTGCTCCCGATCGTTGTGGGGATCAGTTTCGAGATCAACCGCTGGTGCGGCCTTCACGACAACAAGCTGTCAGCGTTTCTTTCCGCTCCGGGAAAATGGCTGCAGCGAATCACTACGGAAGAACCGGATGACGGTATGATAGAATGTGCGATCCGCGCTCTGACCCTTGTCATACCGGAAGAAAAAGGCAGCGATGCCTGGGGTTCCTGAAAACAGAAAGGTTCATGAGATCAATTGAAAACATATAATGACCTTTTGCTTACCGCGAGAAGCGCGCTTTTGCAGCAGCATGTTGACGCTTACAATCTGGAAGCACGCCTTCTGGTTGCTCATGCGGCCGAAAAAACGGTTCCGCAGCTTTTGCGTGACCTGAAACTATACACCACGGATGCTGTGGTTCAGAAAACGGCATCCTATCTGGAAAGAAGAAAGCTGGGAGAACCGGTCGCCTATATCACGGGGTCCTGGGAATTCTACGGGATCCCCCTGCAGATCACCAAAGATGTACTGATCCCGCGATCAGATACAGAAGTTCTGATCGATACCGCAAAAGAGTTCCTTCTCGGGCGTAAAATGGACGCAAGGATCCTGGATCTTTGCACTGGCAGCGGATGTATCGCCTGCGCACTGGCCCGTGAGTTTCCAGCCTCCAGGATCGTTGCCGTTGATATCAGTGCCAGCGCTCTGCAGGTATGCCGTTCCAATATTGCCCAGAACCGTCTCACTTCCCGCGTTCTCTGCATGCAGGCGGACGCGCTCGCTTCACCGCCTTTGGGGATCGGGACTTTTGATATCATTATTTCCAATCCGCCTTATATCGCTTCCGCCGATATTATGGAACTGGAACCGTCTGTTCGGGATTATGAACCCATCTGGGCGCTCGACGGCGGAGAAGACGGTCTCAAATTCTATCGCGGCATCATCAAGCACTGGAAACAGGTCCTTCGCCGCGGCGGGCTGCTTCTTTTTGAAGTCGGTGAAGATCAGGCTTCCTCCGTGCAGGAGATGATGATGAACGCCGGGTTTGCCGAAGCGGAATACCGGCAGGATACAGCCGGCATCAACCGGGTCGTTGTCGGGCGGCTTCCGGACTAGTATACAGTTTATTCTGTCAGAATAAAAGAAAAGGAATTTGATCAAAGGAGAGTGCAAACATGGCAGAAAAGAAAAAAGCAGTCCTTGTAAACACGATGGACAGCAGTGACAAGAAAAAGGCACTGGAAACTGCTATCGCCAAGATCGAACGGGATTACGGTAAAGGGACGATCATGCGTCTCGGCGATGACATTCCCGTGAATGTGGAATCGTTATCTACCGGCTCCCTGTCTCTGGATCTGGCGCTTGGCATCGGAGGTGTCCCGAAAGGCAGGATCGTGGAAATCTACGGTCCGGAAGCTTCCGGCAAAACGACTCTTGCCCTTCATGTGGTTGCTTCTGCGCAGAAAGCCGGCGGCGAAGCCGCGTATATCGATGTGGAGCATGCGCTTGAGCCTGCTTATGCCCGCGCGCTCGGCGTCGATATTGACAGCCTTTTGATCTCCCAGCCGGATACCGGTGAGCAGGCGCTCGATATTACGGAGTCTCTGGTCCGTTCCGGCGCTGTGGATGTTGTGGTAGTCGACTCGGTAGCCGCGCTGATCCCTCGTTCAGAACTGGAGGGGGAAGTCGGTGATACGGTGGTGGGTGCTTTGGCGCGCCTGATGAGCCAGGCCATGCGGCGTCTTGCCGGCGCTATCTCAAAGAATAACTGCACCGTGATCTTTATCAACCAGCTTCGTCAGAAGATCGGTGTCATGTACGGAAATCCGGAGACGACACCTGGCGGTCTTGCCCTGAAGTACTATGCCTCTGTACGCATCGATGTGCGCCGTGTAGAGACACTGAAAGTGAACGGTGAAATGATCGGTAACCACACCAGAGCAAAGGTCGTTAAAAACAAAGTCGCTCCCCCGTTCAAAGAGGCGGAATTCGATATCATGTACGGCGAGGGAATCTCCCGCGTCGGTGAGATCGTGGATCTTGGCGTAAAACTCGATCTGATCGACAAGGCAGGAGCCTGGTTTACCATCGGCGATCAGCGCATTCAGGGCCGGGACGCTGTCAAGCAGTACCTCATCGATAATCCTGATATCTGCGAAAAACTGGAGTCTGAAATCCGCGCCAATTCCTATAAGCTTCTTTCTCCTCAGGCACGCCGCGCCGCCCAGGTTTCAGGCCGTGTAGCGGATATTTCCGCTGACGATTTTGACCAGGGCTGAACCTGAAATGATCCTTACTTCTCTTCGGAAAACGTCTCTCGAACATGTTTCCCTTGTTTGGGAGACAGGAGAAGAGACTCCGTCAACGCTTGGCGTCGTCACTGCGTTTCGTCTGTTTGCAGGCCGCGAAGTCGATCCGGAAACGCGTTTTCATATCGAACAGGAATCTGCGGTTGCCCTGCTGCGGGAAAAAGCGCTGGAATGGATCTCCCGCAGGCAGTATTCCGCTAACGAACTGTCTCAAAAAATGATACAGAAGGGTGCGTCGCCGGAAAACAGCGAAGCCGTAATTTCCTGGCTTACGGAACATCACTATATTGATGAGCAGCTTTACGCGTCCTCCATCGTACGGCATTATTCCAACAAAGGGTACGGTCCGGGTCGCATCCGCGCGGAATTGTCCCGCCGCGGGATCCCGCACGATTACTGGGAAGACGCTCTACAGGAATGCCCCGATCCCGCCGGGGATCTGGATTCTATCCTCGCAAAAAAGCTGACAGATCCTTCTGACCGGAAACAGGTGCAGAAAGCAGCAGCATTTCTTTATCGTCACGGGTACTCCTGGACCGATATTCAGGCTGCGATCGAACGAATCAGAATCAATGAATACTAACAGCAATCAACAGGCATTCATGCCTGTCACTTCACAAAATACTTCTTTCCCCGCTTCCGGGCATCAAGTCACTTTCTCCCTGACATCACTGGGATGCGCCAAGAACCTCGTCAACAGCGAACAGATGTTGTATCTGCTGCAGCAGGAAGGCTTTGTACTGGTTCCGGAACCGGACGGGGCCGATTTCGCGGTCATCAACACCTGCGGGTTTATTGATGCAGCCAAGTCCGAAGCGATCGACACGATCCTTGAACACGCAGAATTGAAAAAAGCGGGACGGCTCGGCGCCATTATTGTTGCTGGCTGTCTCTCTGAGCGATATCAGGACTCCATTCTGGAAGAACTGCCTGAGATCGACGCCGTTCTGGGAACAGGCGGTTATAGGGAGATCGTATCCGCGGCTAATTCTGTGCTTCAGGCAAGACCGTTTCGATCCTTTCCTGATCATAATGCTCCAATCGAAGAGATCCCGCGCGTCCTGTCCACTGGACCTTCCTGGGCGTATCTTCGGATCGCGGAAGGATGCAACAATTTCTGCGCGTTCTGCTCCATCCCCTATATCCGGGGCAGATATCGGTCCCGCACGATGGAGAACATTCTTGAGGAAGCACAGGATCTGGCTGCTGCCGGGGTCAAAGAACTGATCATTATCGCACAGGATATCACCCGTTACGGGACGGATCTGTATGGAAAGCGCTCGCTTGCCACGCTCTGCAGAGAGCTCTCCGAAATCCCCGGTATCTGCTGGATCCGGCTTCATTACCTTTATCCTGATCAGTTCGATGAGGAACTGATCCATGAGATCTCTGTCAACCCTAAGATCGTGAAATATCTGGACATTCCGATCCAGCATATCAACGATTCGATCCTGAAAAAAATGAATCGCCGCGGCACCGGCCCGGAGATCCGCTCGCTGTTTCGGAAGCTGAGGGACGAGATCCCCGGCCTCGTTCTGCGGACCAGCCTGATCACCGGTCTTCCCGGTGAAGGAGACGCCGAGTTTCAGGAACTCTGTGAGTTTCTCAGAGAAGCTCAGATCGAGCGCGTGGGTGTATTTCCGTTTTCTCCGGAAGAAGGAACTCCGGCCGCAGAAATGTCATATCCCGATTCCGCTTTAGCCGAAAGCCGTGCCGAGCAGATCATGGCTATTCAGGATCCGATCCTCAACCGCTTTGCCGAATCCTTCATCGGAAAAACGATCCCCGTTCTGTTTGAGGAAAGGGATCCGGAGACAGGTTTCTCTATCGGCCGCTCCTATGCAGATTCTCCGGAGATCGACTCGTTTGTTTCTTTCAGCGGGACCTGTCGGCCCGGTGAAATGCCGGAAGTTTTGATCGAATCGGCAGAGAACGGAGTCCTGTACGGAAGGAAGGTCGAATCATGCTGAAAACAACAGCCAATAAAATCACGGTTTTCCGGATCCTTCTGATTCCGGTCTTTCTGCTTTTCGCTTATCGGGATCATCGTATCGCGGCCCTGATCGTGTTCATTGTTGCCTGTCTCTCGGATATGGCAGACGGCTATATCGCACGGCATTACAACCAGATCACCAATTTCGGCAAGTTTATGGATCCTCTGGCCGATAAAATGCTTGTTCTGGCTGCCATGTGCTTCTTCATCGAAAACGGCCAGATGCCCGGCTGGGCTGTTTCTATCGTCCTGCTTCGTGAATTTGCCGTTTCTGGACTGCGTCTGATTGCAGTCGAGCAGAACCGCGTCATTGCTGCCGCCAAATCCGGAAAGATCAAGACCGCCTGCACGATGGTCGCGCTCTGTATTATGATGGTCTTTCCGTATCCTGCTGTCAATACTTTGTGTACCGCGCTGATCCTGATCACCACTGTTTATTCCGGTTATGAATACTTTGCTAAAAACCGTGATGTTTTTTCTGATATCGACTGAGAAGAGGTAATCCGTTATGTATCTGTATAATTCCGCATCCAGAAAGAAAGAGCTTTTCGTTCCCAATCATCCCGACATCGTGAAGATGTATACCTGCGGTCCCACAGTATATCACTATGCTCATATTGGAAATCTTCGTTCCTATATTATGGAAGATATTCTCGAAAAGTATCTTCGTTATCTCGGCTACCCTGTGAAACGCGTTATGAACATCACCGATGTCGGCCACCTGACATCTGACGCGGATGAAGGGGAAGACAAAATGCTGAAAGGGGCAAAGCGCGAAAACAAGTCCGTGCTGGAGATTGCCCGGTTCTATACGGACGCCTTCTTCTCCGACTGTGCCAAGCTGAATATCAAAACGCCGGATGTCGTTGAACCTGCCACCAACTGCATCGACGACTATATCCGCATCATCTCAAAGCTGATGGACACCGGGTATGCCTATTTTGCCGGTGGCAACGTCTATTTCGACACATCCAAACTTGAACGGTATTACATTTTCAATGATTTTAACGCGGAAGATCTCGACGTAGGCGTCAGAGAAGGCGTCGAGGAAGATCAGAATAAGCGCAACAAGAACGACTTCGTTCTCTGGTTCACGAAATCCAAATTCGAAGACCAGGCTCTGAAATGGGATTCCCCGTGGGGCGTCGGGTATCCGGGATGGCATATCGAATGCTCCGGGATCTCCATGAAGCACCTCGGAGAAGACCTCGATATCCACTGTGGCGGCATCGACAACGCGTTCCCACATCACACAAACGAGATCGCGCAGTCAGAATCCTATCTGGGTCACACATGGTGCAACTACTGGATGCATGTT
>JAEEGI010006766.1_pt1 | contig 25852 bp, 22 predicted proteins | sample 8958751 | NCBI WGS metagenome assembly JAEEGI01 (sample SAMN16246545, study PRJNA631951) | gut metagenome | biome: gut microbiome; feature: rumen; material: KS-attached | host: Bos | place: Iran: Karaj | collected 2018-10
TTTTCTTAAATAGCCGTTAAACTCCCCCTACCAAGCCATCAACCTTTGATCAGTCCTGCAAACCCCATAAAGGCCAGTGACATAAGACCGGCTGTAATAAAGGCTATCGGCAAGCCCTGGAAACATTTGGGAACGGGACCAACATCAACCTTCTCGCGAATACCGGCCATCAGAATCATTGCCAGGGCAAAACCAAGCGCCGCTCCAATAGCAAACAGGATGCTCTGCAAAAACGAATGGCCTTTCTGAATATTCAGAACGGCCAAGCCCAAAACTGCACAGTTCGTTGTAATCAGCGGAAGGAAAATGCCAAGAGCCTGATAAAGCACCGGACTGGTTTTCTGGATTATCATCTCGACCAACTGGACCAAGAAGGCAATAACCAGAATAAACGCAATGGTCTGAAGATATTCGATCCCGAATTTTGCCAGGACAAAATACTGGATCACCCATGTGACCATGGCGGCAACAGCCATGACAAAGGTCACAGCCGCCCCCATGCCAATGGCTGTATCAAGTTTTTTGGACACACCCATAAACGGGCACAAGCCCAAAAACTGCCCCAGAACAAAGTTATTAACCAAGATCGTACTTACCAGAATGATAAACATTTCTGTCATGCCAAACTCCGTTTACATGTTGAATTTTGATTTCCCCTGCTCCCCGTACGTACCCCAAACTGACGTTTTATAGACAAAAAATATCGATGTTGTCAAATTCTTTCAAAATTTTTTAATTTTTCTTTGGCGAATCCACCCTCACGAGCCAAGAGGACAAATGGCTGTTCCCGGAGCAAAAAATTCATTCCGATTTCTTTGGCGCCGGTTTGCGCCGCCAGTACAAAAATCTCGCCATATGCAGTACGGGCGCAGACAGCATGTACACCACAAAAATCGTGAAAATAAATATTTCCGGACGCGCAACTATCACGATAATGGCGACAATCGCCGACACCAGAAACGCGAAGGGGCGCCGCTTCAGCAGTTCCGGATCCTTGAAGGAAACGTAAGGGAAATTGCTGATCATCAAAAAGGCCAGCAGGTAAATGAGGATCAGCACCGATACCATCTTCACGGTTCCCGAACCGCCCAGATAGTAGAACAACAGCACACATGACGACAGTGTCGAAGCTGCGGCCGGTATGGGCAGACCAACAAACCGGCGGGACTCCACAAAAGGGACCTGCACATTGAAACGCGCCAGCCGCAACGCACCGCACACCACATAGAGGAATGCCGCCAGCCAGCCGATCTTGCCATAGGGGCGCAGTGCCCAATTGTAAATCAGCAGGGCCGGAGCCACACCAAAGGCTACCAGATCCGCCAGGGAATCGTATTCGATGCCAAAGCGGCTGGTTGTTCCCGTCAGCCGCGCCACCTTGCCATCCAGGGCATCAAAAATCCCCGAAACAAGGATAAACCAGGATGCGGTACGGTAATCACCGTTGATGGTGGCAACAATTCCGTAGAAACCGGCGAACAGACTGCCGGTCGTCACCAAATTGGGAATAATGTACACACCCTTGCGCAGGGTTTCCAAACGTTCCGGATGCTCAAACAGAGGATTCTTCACTTTCAGCATATCCTATAAGAGTTTCGCCGCCGACCACCTTGTCGCCAGTCCGTACCTTGACCTGCCAGTTCGGAGGCAGATACAGATCCACCCGCGAACCGAAACGGATCAGGCCATACCGCATCCCCTTTTCCAGGGTCATGCCGATATGCGGATAACAGACGATCCGCCGGGCAATCAAACCGGCTACCTGCACAACCAGAAAACGCTGGCCCGAAGAGGTTTCCATCAGCATGCCGCAACATTCGTTGCACTCACTGGCCTTGTCCAGTGCGGCATTGAGGAAACTTCCCTTTTCATGAAACAGATCGACGACCTTGCCCGCAAACGGCACCCGATTCACATGCACATTGAAAACCGACATGAACACGCTCACCTTGAGCATGCGGGTGTGCACAAAACGCGTCTCTTCCACTTCTCCGACAAAGACCACCCGGCCATCCGCCGGAGAAATCACGGCATTGGGGTCCTGGGAAGCATGGCGCTCCGGATTGCGGAAAAAATAAACGGTAAACAGCGTCAGCGCCAACAACAAAAAAGCAGGCACAGTCCAGCCCACTAACGCCAGGACCAGCGTCGCAGCGCCGAAAAGACCTATAAATATATACCCTTCTTTTGCAACCGGTTGATGATGATTGGTCATCGCCCGAACCCTTTCCTCCCGAATAACCGCTTTACACTTTCTTCAAGCCCTCTTGTGATGCCGAAAGGATTCTGTCAAAACCAACCCCTTTTGGCACCTTTTTCCCGGCCTTTCACTCGAACTTGGCCATTCTGCGAATACGTTCCATTTCGTCTTTTCCGGCCAATTTCGACTTTTGAATGTTTCTTTTTTCAATTTCTTCCTGCGGTGTCAGGTAGGGTTTCCCTGCCAGCTGCGCCAACTGCTTCTCCCAAAGAATATGCTCTTCATACAGTTTACGATACCGGGGATTCTCTTCCCGCAGTCGCTGGATTACTTCTTGCTCATCCATTGCGCACCTCCTGTTTTTGGTTTGTGGTTTGTCCGCCGGAAACAACGGCTGCTCTCTGCCTCTTTAATACCAAGCTTACCGAAAAAACGCCACCATCAAGAAATTCTTATATCCAAAGCGCTATGCGCCCCTGGCCAATTCCGCTTCCGAAGGGCGTATGTAGACCGGCATTAACCGCTCCGGAGAAACCCAACGCCCGGCCCGGTAGTCGCGCAAGGCCAGCTCTGCCGCCAGTACCGTCCGTACCGACGTCAACGACTCTGGCGCAAAGTGTGCCTTCGTCTGCCCCTTGCTCTCAAGAACCGCACGGTACACAACAGCGCCTGTCCCGATAAAAACCGTATCCTCCAGGATTTCCAGCCGCTCCGGAGAGAGCACCGTTTCGGGTGTCAGCGCTTCGGGAAACTCGCCGCTGCAGTCAAAGCGGCCCGCATACACCTCACGCTTGCGGGCATCAAGAAGCGCGCAGACCGGCCACCGGCAAAAGGGCAGCTGCGCGGCCAACGTTTTCAGCGAGGATACCCCCACAACCGGTCTCGAACAGGCCATCGCCAAACCCTTGACCGTCGCCAGCCCGACTCTCAATCCGGTAAACGATCCGGGGCCCGCCACCGCCGCCATAACCTCAATATCCTGCATCTTCCAGCCGACGCGCCGCAGCAGCAGGTCAATGCCCTCCACCAGCTGCACCGCATGCTGGGCTCCGCTGTCGAGCTGCAATTCGCCCACCAAACGCGCTCCGTCGCCCAGCGCAATGCCACAGCAGGGCGTGGACGTATCCACCACCAGAAGCTTCTCAGCCATTTCCACTCCAGAACAACCGAACCAGATCATTGTAAAAGGCAAGACACATGAGCAGCAGCAAAAATATGAGGCCACCGCGCTGCGCAAGTTCCCGGAAACGCGGCGTCACCGGGCGCCCCAGAACAATTTCGCAGCAGCTGAACAGGATGTGCCCACCGTCCAGCACCGGTATCGGCAGCAAATTCAGAATACCCAGCTGGATGCTGAGAAAGGCCAGAATGGTCAGGACTCCCGTCGCATCCGTCCGGGCTGCGGTTCCCGCCACTTGCACCACGGTAATCGGTCCGCCAATATTTTTGGCGGAAACTTCGCCCATTATCAACTTTTTGACAAAAATGAACGTCAGCTTGGTCAATTCCCAGGTTTGCCGGCCCCCTTCACGCATTGCCATCGGCAGGGCAAAACGCCGTATTGTAGTCTCTACCAAAGGCGCCACTCCGATCTGATACAGCGCAGGACCGTTCTCCTGAGCAACTTTTTTCGCCCAAAGGGTCATTTCCAGCCGTTCATTGCCCCGCGCAACGAGGTATTTGCCCGGTTTTTCCCGGAGATTCTGGATAAGCGGCCGCAGATCGTACCAGGAAGTTACTGGCCGATCGTTGATTTTCAGAATCAGATCCCCGGCTTGCAGCCCGGCACTCGCCGCCGCGCTGTTGGGAGCCAGGGCACCGACACGGGCCTCCTGTTCCGGCAAAAGGCCAAAGGCCTGCAAACCATCCAGAATATCCGTGCTTGATTTGGCTTCCAGCACAAACTCCGTGTTTTCGCGCCGCACGGTAAAGCGCAGGGGTTTCCCCAACTCTTCAACAACAATTTTGGAGGTTTTTTCCCAGTTGTCCACAGAAACGCCGTTCAGCGCCACAATCCGGTCTCCGGCACGAAAACCGGCCTTCTGCGCCTCCGAATCCCCGCTCACGTGTCCGACTACGGGCGGCTGCTCCAGATAGGCAGGCGCCGGCACTCCGATCCAGTAGGCCAGCGACAGCAGAAAAAGCGGCAACAGCAAGTTCATGACCGGTCCGGCAATCACAATCGCGATGCGTTGCCAAGGGGATTTTTTCGCGAACGAACGTTTTTCATCGCCAGGCTGCAACACTTCGTCTTCTTTGTTCTCGTCTTCCTCCCTCTCGGGATTTTTGTCCATCATCTGGTCATAACCGACCGACTCCTTATTATATAGTGTAATGTCCTCATCGGGATTTTCACCCAACATCTGGACATAACCGCCCAACGGAATGGCGCACAGTCGATACTCCGTTTCTCCCCAGCGCCACGCCAGCAAACGGGGGCCAAAGCCCAGGGAAAAGGCCAGCACCTTGACATTCATCAGCTTGGCTATGCAGAAATGCCCAAACTCATGGACAAACACCAAAATGCCCAGCATAAGGATTCCGGCAAGTATCGTCATTGCGCATTCTCCTTCGCGGCAGCCATCCGCCGGGCTATTTGCCTCCCCCTACGATCCGCCTCTATAACCGTCTCCAGATCCGTTACCGCGCACGGACTGTGCTGTTCCAGCGTTGCACGGATAACTTCCGCAATTTGCCCAAACTGGATGGTCTTGTTGAGGAAGCAGGCCACTGCGACCTCGTTGGCCGCATTCATGACCGCAGGCACCGTCCCGCCCTGCCGCAAGGCCTCGCGCGCGATGGACAAACAGGGGAAACGCCTGTCATCCGGAGCGGCAAAGGTCAGCGAGCCCAAAGTGCAGAGATCCAGCGGCGGCAAATCCAGTGCCAGCCGTTCCGGAAAGGCCAGCGCATAGGCAATGGGGATCTTCATGTCCGGCACCCCCATTTGCGCGATAAGCGCCCCATCCACATATTCCACCATCGAATGAACGACGCTCTGGGGATGGATCTGCACGGCGATTTTCTCCTCCGGCATATTGAACAGCCAATGCGCCTCTATGACTTCCAGACCCTTGTTCATCATCGTGGCGGAATCTATCGTCACCTTCTTGCCCATACGCCAGCGGGGATGGTTGAGCGCCGCCTCGGGCGTCGCCCGTTCAATTTCTTCGGGCGAGGACTGATAAAAGGGCCCACCGGATGCGGTCAGTATCAGGCGCCGCACCTGTGCTTCCCGCTGACCCTGCAGGGCCTGAAAAATGGCGGAATGTTCACTGTCCACCGGATAAATGCGCACTCCGAGCGCCCGTGCCCGGCTTGTGACCAGGGCGCCTGCCGCCACCAGCGTCTCCTTGTTGGCCAGCGCCACATCATGGCCCGCCTCAATGGCGGCCAATGTCGGTTCCAAACCGGCAAATCCCGTAATCGCGGAAACCACGAGATCCGCTTCCGCAAGCGCGGCACAGGCCCGCAGCCCCTGGAGACCGGAAAGCACCTCCACATTCCGATCCGGTACCAGTTCTCTCAAGACCTGCGCCCGGGCCGCATCCGGCACCGCAACCAGCCACGGGGAAAAGCGCCGCACCTGTTGCGCAAGCACATCCACATTGTAATTGCCGGTCAGGGCCAGTATCCGGAAACGCTCCGGATAGGCCGCCACTATTTCCAATGTCGAAACCCCAATGGAGCCGGTACTGCCAAGGAGAACCAGATTTTTCATGAGTATCTCTTCATCAGAAAAAAAGTACATCCATGCGGAGCACGACTCTCCTAGGAAAGAACGTGCCACATGCAAAAAGAGTAAACCGCCGGAAAGGCAAACAACAGACTGTCCAGACGATCCAGCAGACCGCCATGACCGGGAATGCCGCAACCGGAATCCTTGACCCCATAACTTCGCTTCAGCATCGATTCAAACAGATCGCCCAAAGGACCGACAAAACCCAATATCACCGCAAGCAGCAGGGCAGAGGAAAAGGACAAAACCGGCAGGAAAGCGCATTTGGCCAGCAACACGCCGATCAGGCTGCCGGCCAGACCGCCCGCCAAACCTTCCCACGTCTTTTTCGCGCTAATTGCCGGGTACAGCGGATGACGCCCCCACCTGCTTCCCGTAAAGTAAGCCAGGGAGTCGTTGGCCATAATGGCCATCAAGGTAAGAAAAATCCAGCAACGCCCCTGCGGCAGTTTCATCAGCAGATTCAGATAACCCAACAGGAGCGGGATATAAAAGAGGCCGCAGATCAGAAGTGCAAAATCCGCCATCGCAATGCGCAGATCCTGAAAGTGAAACAGGATGACCAGCGCAAAGAAGTAGAAGGTTCCTACCCACACCAGCCGCGCCCCTCCCCCATTTTGCCAAAGGGGAAGCCAGGTCAGCAGGGCGCCGGCCAGTATCGCCAGGGTTTTTTCCAGTGTTCTGCGCTTCGGCAGACAAATGGCGTAAAACTCGAAAAGCCCCCAAGCGGCCAAAACCATAACCGCTACCGCAAACCAGAATGGGGGCGCAAAACCTATCAACATCGCCAACAGCGGCAAGCCTACCGCTGCGGTCACAAGACGCTGTTTAATAACGCTTCACCTCCCGCACAAACCTTTTGAACCTCACATTGAATTTTCATTATGCCGATACCCGGCCAAAGCGGCGACTGCGCCGGGAAAACTCCTCGCAGGCGGCACGCAGATCCGTTTCGTCAAAATCGGGCCACAGCGTGGTGGTGAACACCATTTCGCCATAGGCCATCTGCCAAAGCAAAAAATTGCTGATACGCTGCTCGCCACCGGTGCGGATCAGCAGATCCGGGTCCGGACAGGCGGCAGAATCCAGGGCTTCGGCGAAAACCGCCTCGCTGATCCCATCCGGCGCAAGCCGGCCCGCCTGGACCTCGGCAGCGAGTTTGCGCGCCGCGCGTACAATTTCATCGCGCCCACCATAGGAAAGGGCAAGCGTCAGTATCAGGGATTTGCCGCCGGCTGTCGCTTCGCAGGATTCTTTCAGATTCCTGCACACACTCGCCGGGAGCCGTGCCTGGTCGCCTATCACCCGCAGGCAAATGCCATTGGCAATCATATCAGGAGTTTCCGCAACGAGAAACCGGCTTAACAGCGCCATGAGCGCATCTACTTCGGCCTGGGGCCGTTTCCAGTTTTCCGTGCTGAACGCATAAAGCGTCAGCCAACCCACTCCCAGACGACAACAGGCTTCCACAATCCGCCGTACGGTCTTGGCGCCTTCACGATGCCCCGCAGCCCTTGGCAACAGACGCCGCTGTGCCCACCGGCCATTGCCATCCATGATAATGGCGATATGACGAGGAATTTCCATGCATCACATCCAAAAAGCATGCTTCCACGGAAAAAATATCTCCCGCCCCAATCTCCGTCAGGAGTTGAGATAGGCAGTTATCGATTCCGCGATGGTATTGAACACCCGTGTAAATTCCTTTTCGTTGTGCTCCAGCAGCGTCACCCTGAAGCCCTGCATGGGCGTGCAGAACGACGACAACGGGACAACGCATATCCCGGTCGAACCCAAAAGATAATAAACAAAACGCTTGTCAAGAGCAACTCCCGGCTGGGCCACCAGATCCTCCACCAGTGCACGCACATCCGGATTGCGGATCGGCAGGGTCTGATGCTCTCCCAGTCTGCCATTTTCAAAAACCACGCTCATGTAAAACGCGCCGTTGGTGCGGTTGACCTTGAGGCCGGGCACTTTCCGGAAAATATCGTAGGCGATGTTCGAGGCGCGTTCATACCAGCTGCGCCGTTCCGCAAGATACACCGGATATTCCGGATGACTCATGATCAGCGGTATGGCCTTCTGCGGCAACGTGGTGGAGCAGACTTCCACCATCTTGGAGTTGACAATGCTCTGAATATAACGCTGGAATATCGGGTTATCCTTCGCATTGTATACCTCTATCCAGCCACAGCGCGAACCCGGCCAGGGAAAGTCCTTGCTGATGCCGCGCATGGCTATGGCGGGCAAGCCGTCGATCAGATCGGAAATGGGACGGGTGGCCTGGCCGTTGTAGATCAGGTTGCGGTAGATCTCGTCCACAACGATAAACAGATCGAATTCCTTGGCAATATTGATAATTTCACGCAAAATCCGCTCCGGATAGACGGCGCCGGTGGGATTGTCGGGATTGATGATCAAAATGCCGGAAATGGAAGGGTTGTACTTGACGGACAGGTACAGATCATCCAGATCGGGATACCACATATTGTCCGGATCCAGCCGGTAGGAAACCGGTTTCTGCCCCGCATGGGAGCCCTCCGCGGAGGAATGGGTGGAGTAGGTCGGCGAAGGACCGATAACCCGTGCCTCGTGCCGCAAAAGACCGTACACCTTCTGGATGGCATCGCCCAGACCGTTGAAGAAGGTAATATCATCGGCGGAAATCTGGGTTTTCCCTCGTTTGTTGGTCATTTCAGCAAGAAATTCACGGGTTTCCAATACGCCCTTGGTAGCGCTGTAGGCATAGGAACTGTCCTGCATGGCCAGATCGGCGACGATCTTTTTCATCCACATCGGGATCTTCTCTCCCTTGGCCACCGGGTCGCCAATATTTTCCATATTGGTTTTCATGCCGAGTTTGTTGAGCTTCTCCGCAATCGCGACAATGGCGCGGATCTCGTAGGTCAATTCCTGGGCGCCCGCATGTACTATGTTGTTTCGCATAACGCTTCATCCCTTTTCTAGTCTTGTCTGTCCAAACAAAAGAACAAGGCCATGGGCACTCTGCCCATGGCCTTGTGGAATTCAACGATCCTCAACCAACGTCAAACCTGATGACAGAGTACCCCCTGGCAAGCGGCCGCCCCCGCGGCCGCGCGCGCAGCGGCACTCAGATTGCGTTTCATGGTTTGTTTCATCGTTGTTCTTCCTGTTTTCCGGTTCAAATTTTCCTAGCCCTTTTTCATCTCTTCTTCCAGTGCGCCATGGGCTGCCGCCAAACGGGCCACCGGAACCCTGAACGGCGAACAGGAAACATAGTTCAGGCCAATGCGATGGAAGAACTTGATGCTTTCGGGCTCGCCGCCATGCTCGCCGCAAATGCCGATCTTGAGGTTGGGGCGGGTCTTGCGTCCACGCTCGCAGCCGATTTTGACCATCTCGCCCACACCCGTCTGATCGATGCTGATAAACGGATTGTGTTCATAGAGGTTGTGCTCGACATAGAAGGGCAGGAAATCGCCCGAATCGTCGCGGGAGAGGCCATAGGTCGTCTGGGTCAGGTCGTTGGTGCCGAAGGAGAAGAACTCGGCATCTTCTGCAATGCGATCCGCGATAAGGCAGGTACGGGGCAGCTCCACGCAGGCGCCTACCATGTATTTGATCTTGACGCCCAGGCGCTCCATGACCTCGGCGGCAACCTTGTCCGCCCGTTCTTTCAGCAAGTGCATTTCGTTATAGGTCGCAACCAGCGGCATCATGATCTCCGGAACCACGGTAAAGCCCTTGTCACGGGTCAGCTCGCAGGCAGCTTCAATGATCGCCTGCACCTGCATGTCGTAAATCTCGGGGAAGGTCATCCCCAGGCGGCAGCCACGATGTCCCAGCATCGGGTTGTTCTCATGCAGATGCTCGGCGATGGCTTTCACCTTGGGCAAAGGCATTCCCATGATTTCCGCCAGTTCTGCCATTTCGCGATCTTCCTGCGGCAGGAACTCGTTCAGCGGCGGATCCAGCAAGCGGATCATGACCGGAAGATCCTTCATTTCCACGAAAATATCGTAGTAATCCTGGCGCTGCATCGGCAGGATCTTGGCCAGTGCCTTCTGGCGTCCTTCGATATCCTCGGCCATGATCATCTCGCGCATGGCGCGGATTCTCTCGCCCTGGAAGAACATGTGCTCGGTGCGTACCAGTCCAATGCCGTCGGCGCCAAAATTACGGGCCACACGTGCATCTTTCGGCGTATCGGCGTTGGCGCGAACGCCCAGTTTCTTGTATTTGTCCACCCACGCCATGAGCGTGGCGAAGTCGCCGGTGATATCCGGTTGAATGGTGGGAACCGCACCGCGCATAACCTCGCCGGTCGAGCCGTTAAGCGTAATGATGTCGCCTTCCTTGAAGATTTCGCCCTGGCGGTTGCTAAACTGTTTCTTCTGATAGTCCACCTTGATGTCGCTGCATCCAACCACGCAGCACTTGCCCATGCCGCGGGTTACCACCGCCGCATGCGAAGTCATGCCGCCGCGCGCCGTCAGAATGCCCTGGGCCGCATCCATGCCGTGGATATCTTCCGGGCTGGTCTCCAAACGCACCAGAACCACTTTCCGCTTCTCTGCCGCCGCGGCTTCCGCATCCTCCGCGGAAAAGACTATCGCGCCGCTGGCTGCTCCCGGAGAGGCGGGCAGTCCCTTGGCGATAACTTCCTTGGGCGCCTTGGGATCCAGCGAGGGATGCAGCAGCTGGCCCAACTGGCTGGGGGACACCCGCAGGACGGCTTCCTTCTCGGAGATCAGACCCTCCTTCACCATATCCACCGCCACCTTGATGGCGGCCCGGGCGGTCCGTTTGCCGTTACGGGTCTGCAGCATGAACAGTTTCTTCTTTTCGATGGTGAACTCGATGTCCTGCATGTCGCGATAGTGCTTTTCCAGCAGATCCTTGATCTTCACCAGCTGATCGTAGCTCTCCGGCATAACTTCCTGCAGCGAGGGCAGATCGCTTGCGCCGCCTTCCTTGTTGATTGGCTGCGGAGTACGAATACCGGCCACCACGTCCTCGCCCTGGGCATTAATCAAAAATTCGCCGTAGAAATATTTCTCGCCGGTGGCGGGATTGCGGGTAAAGGCAACGCCGGTGGCGCAGTCATCACCCATGTTGCCGAAGACCATTGCCTGCACGTTGACCGCAGTGCCCCAGTCCGCCGGAATGTTGTTGAGTTTGCGGTACACGATGGCCCGGTGGTTCATCCAGGAACCAAAGACCGCCCCAATCGCGCCCCACAGAAGTTCCACAGGATCGCTCGGGAACTCCTGCCCCAGCGTTTCCTTGTATTTTTCCTTGAAGAGGACGACCAGCTTCTTCAGATCTTCTGCGTCCAGTTCCGTATCGGCCTGCACGCCCTTGGCCTGCTTGCATTCTTCAAGAATATTTTCCAGCAGATCGCGGTCCATGCCCATAACCACGTCGGCATACATCTGGATAAAGCGCCTGTAGGCATCGTAGGCGAAACGAGGATCGCCCGTTTTCTCTATCAGGCCTTTCACGGTCTTGTCGTTCAATCCCAGATTGAGTACGGTATCCATCATGCCCGGCATGGAAGCACGTGCGCCCGAGCGTACCGAAACCAGCAGGGGATTTTTCTCATCTCCGAACTTCTTGCCGGTCACCTTTTCCAGATGCGCCAGATTTTCCTGCAACTCCGCCTTCAAAGATGCCGGATAGTTGCGATTGTTCTTGTAGAATTCGGTGCAGACCTCCGTCGTGATGGTAAACCCAGGAGGAACCGGCAGACCGATAGCGGTCATTTCCGCCAGATTGGCCCCCTTGCCGCCGAGCAGCTCCCGCATGTTGCCATTGCCTTCCGCCTTGCCCTCACCAAAGAAATAGATAAATTTCGCCATGGTTGTTCCTCCTCGAATGCTTTTTTCCTGAAAATGCGCTCCGCCCGTTTTACGGGCCCAATATGGATAAATCTAAGAAGCACTTTCCGCCGTTATTTTGGAAAAATCGGCGATGCCTTCAAATAACCGTGCCACCATGGTCAGCAGCGCCAACCGATTGCCCCGAATCCGTTCATCCGGATCCATCACCAGGACACTCTCGAAAAAGCCGTCAACCAGAGGCCGCAATGAGGCGATCTTCTCCAATGCCGCGCCATAGTCTCCGGCCCTGCGCAAATGCTGTACCTCTTCCCTGATGCCGTACAGAGCCCGATACAGTTTTTCCTCCGACTCCGCGGCAAACAGATCCTCCGAAACTTCCGTCTCCACACCACCCTTGATGATGTTGACCACCCGCTTGAAGGCAACCGCCACCGGTTCATAGTCGCGAGAGCTTTTCAGACGGGTCAGGGCTTCCACCCGGTGCAGAGCATCCAGGGGCCGATCGGCGTCCGCAGACAGCACCGCGGCCACAACATCCGCAGGAAATCCGCGGGTATTGACCAGAATATGGACCAGGCGCTGCCGCAGAAAATCCAGAATGTCGGCAGCAACCTCCGCCGCCGGACGATTCAGCTTTTCCTTCAGCAGACCGAGCGCCCGCTCCGTCAAGGCTCCCAGTGACAGGGACATCTGCCGGTCAAGAACGATGCTCAAAATGCCGATGGCTCCGCGCCGCAGCGCAAAGGGATCGGCCGCGCCCGTCGGCAGCAGCCCAACACTGAAGCAACCGCAAAGCGTATCCATCTTGTCGGCGATCGCCACACAGGCACCAACCGGACCGGAGGGCAAAGCGCCACCCGCCTGCACCGGCAGATAGTGCTCGTACACCGCGACGGCGACATCCCGATTCTCTCCCTCCAGCAGGGCATATTCGCGTCCCATGACACCCTGCAGTTCCGGAAACTCGAAGACCATCTGCGTTTCCAGATCACATTTGGCCAACAGAGCGGCCCGTTCCACCGCTTCGACATGTTCCGGAGCAAAGTGCCGCGCCAGCTCCACCGCCAGCTCCCGAATCCGCATGACCTTTTCATAACTGGTGCCCAGCTTTGCCTGGAACACCACATGCTTGAGCGCTTCCAGACGGCTCTCCAGCGGAACCTTCTGATCCTCTTTCCAGAAAAACATGGCGTCCGACAGGCGCGCCCGCAGAACCCGCTCGTTGCCGCGCTGCACCACCTCCGGATCGCGGGGCCGGGTATTGGCGATCGTAATGAAACGGGGCAGCAGACGCCCGGAATCATCCGTCAGCGTAAAGTAGCGCTGGTTCTCCTTCATGGTGGTAATCAGCACCTCCGGCGGCAATTCCAGATATTTTTCCTCGAAACCGCCACAAATGGCGAACGGAAATTCCACCAGCAAAGACACCTCTTCCAGCAGATCCTCGTCCATGTTCAGGCTGGCGTTGAGCCGGGCAGCAATTGCCTCCACATCATGCCGGATGATCTCCTTGCGTTGCTGCGGATCGGGAATGACGAAATGCTCCTGCGCCTTGGCCAGATAATCCTCCAGCCCGGTGACGGTGAAGGCCTCCGGCGCCATGAAGCGATGTCCGAAGGACTGATTGCCGCTGGAAATCTCTCCGAACGTGAAAGGAACGATTTCTCCGTCCAGCAGGGCGGTCAGCCAGTGAACGGGACGCACGAAACGGATGTCCAGATCCTTCCAGCGCATCGACTTTTTAAAGGGAATGGCATGAATCACCCGCAGAAAGATGTCGGGCAGCAGATCTTTCAGCTTCTGCCCTTCCAGCACCTTGTGCACGCACAGGTAGGGGCCCTTTGGCGTCTCGACGGTTTCCAGTTCGGAGACATCGACACCATTGGTTTTGGCAAAGCCCAGTGCCGCCTTGGTCGGTTTGCCTTCAGCATCAAAGGCGATTTTCGCCGGCGGTCCCGAAATGGACAGCTCCTGCCGTTCCTGTTCGGGAGCCGCTCCCTGCACCGCAATTGCCAGGCGCCGGGGCGTTGCAAAGGTCAGGATGGACTGGAAGGGGATACGTGCCGCCTCCAGTTCCTTGCGCAACAGTTCTTCCAGACTGAGACGCGCGGGTGCCAAAAAACTTGCGGGAATTTCTTCCGTGCCGATTTCAAGAAATATTTCTGCACACATGAGATCTCAACCCTTCATGAGGGGAAAACCCAGCTTCTCTCGCTGGGCCACATATCCTTCGGCGCACAGCCGGGCCAGATTGCGCACCCGGCCGATGTAGTGGGCACGTTCCGTGACCGAAATGGCGCCGCGGGAATCCAGCAGATTGAAGGAATGGGAACATTTCAGAACAAAATCGTAGGCGGGAAGCACCAGCTCCCGCTTGACCAGCCGGATGCATTCCCGTTCGAACATGTCGAACAGCTGGAACAGCATCGCGGTATCGGCTTCTTCAAAGTTGTAGGTGGAAAACTCCACCTCGCTCTGATGGTGGATGTCGCCGTAACGTATCCCCTTGGTCCACTCCAGATCGTAGACATTGTCCACACCCTGAAGATACATGGCGATCCGTTCGCAGCCGTAGGTGATTTCCGAGGCGACCGGTTTCAAATCGATGCCGCCGGCCTGCTGGAAATAGGTGAACTGGGTGATCTCCATGCCGTCCAGCCAGACTTCCCAGCCCAGGCCCCACGCGCCCAATGTCGGCGACTCCCAGTCGTCCTCCACAAAGCGGATATCATGCTCGGCGGGATCCACCCCGAAACTCCTCAGGGAATCCAGGTAGAGATCCTGAATATTCAAAGGGGACGGTTTCAGAATGGCCTGAAACTGGTAGTAGTGCTGCAGGCGGTTGGGATTTTCGCCATAGCGCCCGTCGGTCGGTCTGCGGGAAGGTTCCACATAGGCGGCCCGCCATGGTTCGGGGCCAAGCACCCGCAGAAATGTGGCAGGATTGAAGGTCCCCGCGCCTTTTTCCATATCGTAGGGCTGCTGGATGACACATCCCTGCTTTGCCCAGTACGTTTGCAACGCCAAAATAAGTTCCTGAAAAGTCACAACGCCTCGAAACGCGGCTTTCTGTCTTTCACAGCGCCGCTTGAAAGAGATTGAAAAAATGCTGCCACCCATTGGCAATGAACTCCAACGAACAAATTACATTGCCAAGATTCTCATGTCATGTCAACTTCAAGGTGGACATGGGAACCGCTAAAAACGGAGGACAAGAGCAATGATCTGTTACCCACTCAAAACAGCGAGGAGCCACATGGGTTTTGGACGAGGAATAAACAAGAGCGACGGTACTTCCAAACTGAAAGGCTTCGCTCATGCTCCCTCTCCTTCCAAGGCTTCAATCCCCACAACCTGACGTTTCCGCGCGTCGGCCACAACAACCGCGGCGCTGACCGCGCGCTGATCGGTATCATAGGGTTTTGCATAGCCGCGCTCCCCGATCTGCCGCAGGCCTTCGGCTTTCAGCCGCTCTATCTCCTCCTCCGTATGGGCCAGCTTGAACTCCAGCACCACAACCCGCTCCGGAAACATTATGACCAGATCACTTCGCCCCCGGCAGGTATGCAGTTCTCCATTGGCGCTGATCCCCGCGCCGCGCAGAAGCATCAGAAACAGCGCCCGGTAGAGCGATTCGCTCTGTTTCGTGAAATCCTCGTAGGGAATGCCCGCAAGCGCCGTGTTATAGAGGCTGAGCGTCTCGCCGATATTTCCGGCCTTTAGTGCGCGCCAGAGTTTGGAGCCGATGGTGGTGTAACCTTCAACGTGATAGACATTTTCGAGGTACATCTTCGAGATGGAATCCAGTACCTCGCGGTTTGGGTAGTCCAGCGTAAGGGTCTGGCCCTCCCACTTCTCGATGGTCAGATAGCCGCTCTGGTACAGAAAACTCTCCGGACGCGCGCGCTCAATCTCCTGACTGTCCGCAAAGTCCTGATCCACCTCAAGATGACGGTAGGATTCCGGATCCTGAATGGCATGCTGTTTCATGTACTCCACGATAAAGGATGGAGAACCGGATTTATACCAGTGATTTTCAAATCTTTTTTCCGAGAAGAAATTCAAAATCGAGAAAGGGTTGTAAAGCCTCGTTATCCCGTCAAAGCAGAAACCGTCGTAATACTCTTCCATCCGCTCCAACAGGTTCTCCCGCGCCAGTTTCATCTTCCTGGCCGTAGCATCAATCCATAGGGGAAAATTTGACTCAAGTTCGGGTTGCGTGTACCCCACAATGTCGCCGTACTGTGCACTCATGGAGATGTCCCGCAAATTGTTCATGGCGGAGAAGACCCCCATCTTGCTGAACTTCGAAATACCTGTCAGAAAAACAAAGCGCAGATACTCGTCGCAGCCTTTCAGCACAGTGTAAAAAGATCGCAGTGCCAGACGCATCGCTTCGGCCGCTTTGATATTGCCGATGTTGTCAAGAATGGGTTTGTCGTACTCATCGATCAGCACAACCACAGGACCATGAGCTTTATAAAGGCTGCGGAGAAGTTCTTGGAGTTTGTTACTGTTGGACCGGCTGGAAAGAGTTATGTCCGAATCTTCGGCACGCCACATCAGGCTTTGCTCAAGAGAGCGGGCAAACAGCGAAGTATCTGTCGTATCCATTATGCTCATGTCCAGACGCAGAACCGGAGCGGGATTTTGCGCCTGCCGCTCCACCCAGTCCTGAGCGACAAGACCTTTAAAAAGCTCCACCTTGCCGCTGAACATGGCGTCGAGCGTCGAGATGGTGAGAGATTTGCCGAAACGACGTGGACGCGAAAGGAAGTAGCGTCTGCCGTTTTGAATCAGTTCGAGAAGTTGCCCGGTTTTATCGACATAGAGGAAATCCTCCTGTCGCAGCATGGAAAAATTCTGTATCCCGATGGGAAGGGTTTGAAGAGCTTCGTTCATAGCGCATTTCCTTCCTGTGTTTCAAGGCGGCACACTGCCTGACGTTTTTTCGTATCAGATCACCGCGGCGTTCACCACACGCGGATTGGCGTCGTGGGACTGTGTGTAAACGCGTTCCGCAATCCGCTGTAGGCAAGCGGGATCCTTTCGTTACACCGTTCCCATCAGTGAAAGCGATTTGGGCACAAAGCGCAGGTGATGCCGCACAAGCGGCGTTACAATCAGCCGCGCTTCCTGGAGCGTCTGCGTTCCGAAATGAAAACCGTCAAACACCGTGAAGGGAACCTGCAGTGATCGAAACAGCGTTCCCAGCGTCACAAGACTCACCGTGCGCCCATTCAGCGCGGATTTCGCGCAGAACGGGCACAGGGCGCCCCCGGGAATATCCACATGCACCGTCTCCGCCGTCAACGGCGCGCCGCAACGGCAGCAGGCGGAAAGCCTCGGCGCGTAGCCGCACAGCGACAGCAGGCGTAGTTCCAGAAGCAGCCGGACTTCGGGACTGGCCGGGAACTGTTCGAGATGTCCCAAAAAGGCATGCAGCATCGCAAAGATTTCGGGATAGGGCTCGCCTTCCGCGCACAGGCCTTCCACCAGTTCACAACCGTAGGAGGCAAGCGTTATCACCTCCAAATCCCGGCGCAATCCCAGATGAAGAAACCGCATCTGCGCCTCCTGCAGCGTCAGAAGGCCGCCGCGGCTGGCATCGCTCCAGCTCAGCTCCACCTCGGCCAAAGGCTCCAGCCGTCCGCCGAAACGGCGGCGGCTGCGGCGGGCATTGTGGGCAAAGCCCCGCAGAAGGCCGGCATCCTGGCTGAAAAACGTAACGATAAGATCGGCCTCCCCATAGAAAAGAATCCGGAAAATGATGGCGGGGCTGCTGCAGCGAAGCATTTCAGTGCAGGTACGGCATAAAGAGCGTGGCGGTGGCGAAGTAGATCAGAATGCCGGTGATGTCGTTGGCGGTTTGCACAAAGGGCATGGAGGCAATGGCCGGATCCACCCCCATACGCTTGAAAAAGGCAGGCGCCAGAACGCCCATCGTGGCCGCCACCAGCATCGCCGCCGACAAGGCCACTCCCACCACAACGCCCAGCATGGGGCTGTGATGCCAGAAAAGTGCGACGAGGGCCAGCGTCAAACCACAAATCAGCCCCATGATCAGGCCCACCCGCATCTCCTTGAACAACAGCTTGCCCAGGGTGGAAAAATCGACCCGGCCGGTGGCGAAGCCGCGCACCACAATCGCCGCCGACTGCCCGCCCACGTTGCCGCCCATGCCGGTAATAACCGGAATGAAGGCGACCAGGGCGATAACTGTCTCCAGCGTGGGCTTGAACAACCACATGAGATAACCGGTCACCACGCCGCCGAGCAGGTTGACAATAAGCCAGGGCAGGCGCAGACGCGCGATCTTGAAGGAGCTGTAGGCATGAAAGGCCTCCTCCTCGCTGGCACCGGCCATTTTGTACATGTCTTCGGTGGCTTCCTGGCGCATGACATCGATAACGTCATCGACGGTGATGATACCGATGAGCTTGTTGGATTCATCCACAACCGGTACCGCCAGAATGTTGTACTTCGCCACCAGATGCGCCACCTCTTCCTGGTCCATGTCGGGGCGGACACTGATGACGTCGGAAGTCATAATCGCCTTGAGCGGGGTTTGCGCGGGCACGGTCAGCAGCTGGCGCAACGACAGTACGCCGACCAGGTGATTGTATTCGTTGACGACGTAAATGTAGAAAACCATTTCTACTTTTTCCGCCGATTTCTGCAACTCCTCTATTGCTTCACCGGCGGTGAGGTTTTCGTTGAGCGAAAAGATCTCCGTCGACATGATGCCGCCGGCGGTATCTTCATGATAGCTGAGCAGCTGCTCAATATCGGCGGCCTGATCCGATATGATGCTGAGCAGTTCCTCGGCCAGCTTTTCCGGCATGTTGCGGATGATGTCCACCGCGTCGTCGTAGGGCATTTCCTGCAGGATGTTGCGGATCTCTTCCCGGCCGAGTCCCTGGAGCAGACGGGCGCCGGTGCTGTGGTCAATCTCCGAAAGCACATAGGCCGCCGTTTCCGCCTTCCTGATAAGACCGAAAAGGGCTCCCTGTTCCTTGGGATCGAGATAGTTGAACAGCGCGGCGATATCCGCCGGATGGGTCTTCTCCACAACCTTGGTCAGATTGGGCGAGGCACCGCGGCGTATCAATTTCTTTGTCGTATCCAGCAAAATTTGCAGTTTCTGATCCATGCCGTTCCCCCAAAACAAGAACTGCAGCAGCGCTGCCTGTCCTTTCCGAAAAAAATTGTCCATCGCTTAGAAAAAATCGGGGCTATACCGCGCGATCCAGCGAACGGTATTGTACCGCTTCCGCGATGTGGTGCTGCAAAATATTTTCCGCGCCTTCCAGATCGGCAATGGTGCGTGCAACTTTAATAATACGCGTATAACTGCGCGCCGACAATCCAAGTTTGTCGGTAACCCTTTCCAGCAGCGCCTTGCCGTCTTCGCTCAGAGGACAGAAACGGCGAATATGCCGCGCCTGCATCCGGGCGTTGCAGTGTACACCACATTCCGCCATCCGCTCCTGCTGGAGGCTGCGGGCCGCCGCCACCCGGGCGCGAACTGCGGCAGATGTTTCTCCTTCGCTTTCGCTGGCGAGATCGCTGTGCGGAACCCTGGGAACCTCCACCTGCAGATCGATGCGATCCAGAAGGGGGCCGGACAGCCGGCTCCGGTAGCGCTGCAGGGTATGCTGGCTACACGTGCAGCTGTTTTGCCGATCGCCCAGGAAACCGCAGGGACAGGGATTCATGGCAGCGACCAGCATGAAGGACGCAGGGTAAGTGATGGTCGTGGCGGCCCGGGTAATGGTCACCTCGCCGTCTTCCAGCGGCTGCCGCAGCATCTCCAGAATATTTTTTTTGAATTCGGGCAGCTCATCAAGAAACAATATTCCGTTGTGGGCAAGCGAAACCTCGCCGGGACGGGGGATGGTGCCGCCGCCGATGAGTCCGGCGTCGGACACCGAATGATGAGGATGGCGAAAGGGACGGTTGCGGATCAGGGCGTCCTGCCGGGAAAGCAGGCCGGCGATGGAATGGATCTTGGACGTTTCCACCGCCTCCTCAAAGCAGAGCTCCGGCAAAATGGTGGGCAGGCGGCGGGCCAGCATGGTCTTGCCGCTGCCCGGCGCTCCGGACATCAGGATGTTGTGCCCGCCGGCGGCGGCAATCTCCAGCGCCCGCTTGACGTGTTCCTGGCCGCGCACCTCGGCGAAATCCTCGTCGTAGTGGGACGAGCGGCGCAGAAAATCCTTCTGATCCACCCGGCAGGGCTCCGGATGGGCATTCCCGTTGAGAAAGGCCACCACCTCGCCCAGCGTCTCCACGCCAAAAACCGGCTGCGAAGCCACAACCGCCGCCTCCGGCGCGTTTTCCTTCGGAAGGATGAAACCAGCAATCGTCCAGGAACGGGCACTGGCCGCCAGCGGCAAAGCGCCCCGCACCGGCTTGATCCGGCCGTCCAGCGAAAGCTCCCCCATCAACAGCCAGGGGCGGTCGATATCACCGGCGGCGACCTGACCGTTGGCAATCAAAATGCCAATGGCGATGGGCAGATCGTAGGCCGTGCCCTCCTTGCGGATGTCGGCCGGCGCCAGATTGACCGTCAAACAGCTTGCCGGAAAGGAGTAGCCGGAGTTGCGGATGGCCGACTTGACCCGATCCTTGCTCTCCTTGACCGCGCTTTCCGGCAAACCGACCGTCGAGAACTGGGGCAAACCGCGCGTAATGTCCACCTCGACTTCCACCGGAAAGGCGTTGACCCCCAAAAAACCTCCGGAAAGCACTCGGGCAATCATGGTTTCAATCCCTCAAAATTTGTTTGTGCGACGTCATCAGAAGATGCCCCAAACAACTGGACAAAACTTTATAGAAACATTTTTTTGAATTCAGATTAATTCGTCAAGAGACAATGTCTCAAAGGTTCTCCCAACACGTAAAATACGCTATAAATGCGCTCTAAACTTGTTTTCAAGTAATGAACAGAACAGACAGGTTGACTCCATTGCAAAGGAGAAGCTTATGAAACAATTGATCACAGCATTTTTCCTGGCGCTGCTTGCCACGCCGGTGCTTGCCGCGAACGCGCCCTTTGCCGAGGTGGACAAGGCGGGCATCTTCCTCCGGGACTTTGAAAAGGAGGTCGAGCGCGCCCAGGGCGCGGATATGGGCCGCTACTTCAACAAGCAGGAGGCGCTCAGCCGCATCAAGCGCCTTGCCCAGCAGTATCCCGACGACCCCAAAGTACAGGAATTGGTCAGAAGGGCAAGCACCGCGCTGATGAAGAGCAAGGGCGGCTACATGGAGATTACCCCGGCCATGACCGCCTACAAACGCAACGAGGCCGAATTGCGCGAACGCTTTAAAGCGCAGAATCAGGCGGCCTGGGAAGATCAGCTCCGGCAAAAAAAACCCATCACCAAGGTCTTTCCGACACCGGTGCCTGAAGAAGTGGACGTACGCGACTACCTGGAGAAGTATGTGCTGCTTGAGGACGTGCGCTATCCGGCCAATCAGTTTGCAGGAGCCACGGGAGAATACATCCACGTGGGCAAGCCCTCGATCGGCTACTATTTCGTCTCCATGCAGGGCCGCCACTGGTCCGGCCCCTACGAGGCCATACGCCGCTACCGCAGCATGGTGGATGCCAGCTTGGGCGACAACCTTAAATTCAAGATCCTCGGCAAAATCACCGGCCTGGTCATGGAATCGCCCGACGCCTCCGAAGACAAGCGCAGCCCCGTGGTCTGGGGCTGGATCGTCACGCCGGAAATGCTTTATGCCGGCGACCGCGTGCTGGCCATATACGATTCCAAGAACGAAAATTCCGGCTATTTCTTCGGCGAAGACCAGGTGGAGAAGATCAAGGAGTCCTGGTACACGGTCAAGTCCATTCCCGACAATGTCGATCCCAAGCGCCTGATGGAAATCTTCGCCACCGCCATCAAGGAAAAGAACTACAAATTGTACCTTGAGTGCATCAATCCCGAACGCGGCAATACCGACGTGGGCAGTTCCATGCTGCGCTACCATTGGGACCTGCACCAGGCCCGCTTTCAGAACGAATATGTCCATGCCGTGTTTGACGAGCCTAAAATTACCGTGCTCAAGGGCTTTGATGACAAAAACGATCTGGAAGGCTATTTTCTCAACCCCGGCCAGCGCGAGCAGCTAAACAAAATGGCCGGCGAACGCGAGGAGATGGCCGTAGTTATGAGCCGCGCCTTTGAAGAAAACGGCAAGCAGCGCGGCTCGAAGAACCGCCACGAACTGCTCCGCAAAGGCAAGGGCCGCTGGTATGTCAACACCTACGACGTGCGTTTTTAACATAAAGGAGATTCAGGCATGAAAACATTGCTGTCCGTTTTTCTGGTTGTCGGTTGCGTTGTGGCCGGCCTGCCCGGCGTTTCCTTTGCCGAAGACGCAAACCATGATCACAAAGCCATCTTAATGATGGACAATCTCGTCCCGGTGAGCGGCAAGGACTACGCCCAGAAGAAAATGAACGCCTTTGCCAAGGCGTACAATGAGGTAGCGGGCTGCCTTACAGAAAAGCTGCCGATAGGAGGCGAAAAATTCGAATTCCTGCCGGACCTAATGTACAAATGCGAACCGGAGCTGGCCGTGTTCGAGCAGACGCGCATCGATATGGACAGGATGCCTGAGGGCCTCCCCTGGAGCAACAGCCAGGAGGAAAAGAGCGCTATGGAACAGGGCGCGCTCGTCGACAGCATGCACCATTCCATGGCCAGGTTGTTCAACTTCCTGATCCGGGGGCTCGGCAGGGACAACAGCGCCCGCGTGGCCATGTTCGCCTACGATGGCATTCTGCGCTGGTACGAGAGCAAGGGAGACACATACAAGAAGAAGATTATCGCGATGGATAAGCTGATGGAAGAATATTACAGGTATAAGCAGAGAGGCAGGATGGTGGACGGGCATTTTGAATGCAGCTCCAGCGATATGCAGGGTATGGAGCGGGCTGTCAAAAAAATGGCCGATTATTTTGACTACAACGTGGACAACAGGACGCTGCGCGGCATGAAAGATGGTGTTTTCCTGTACGATCTGGACACGCACAGCAAGGGCTATGCCAAAAACATCAAGAACAGCCTGAGCATGGTCAAGGCAGCGCGCGGCCTCGCGGAAATCAATTTCAAGCAGTTCTGGGCAAAGGCGGCTCCGGTCCAGAAGCTCGACAAAAAAGCACTTTTCTATCCCATGTCAGGCCTGCCGGAAAAAATGGGCAAGCTCGAAGCCAGGGTGATGTACGCGCTCGACAAAGTCCTTGCAGGCATGCAGGCGCTGGCCGACGGCTCCAGCCTCCAAGGCAAGTTCCTGTCACAGACGTGGCTGGGCGAATCCACCAAATTCGCGGTTAGCACCGACGGCAGCTACCTCAGGTCCATCCGCATGTCATGCTACCAGCACCTGCTCAATACCGTGGACAAGAAGGGCAGGCCGATAAAGCATTCCACCCACGGCGGCAAATTCCCGCAGTTCTGAGGTTAACGAATACGGAAACTGTGGTTGAGCGCCCTTTCGACAAAGGTAGAAGAAAAAACCCGTGAAAGCCATAAAAGAATTGGCCTTCACGGGTTTTCTGTTTGCAAAGATTCTGCTCTTTAACTCTGGATGGCGGCGGCCACCGCATCCAGGGTTTCCGGCGTGTCGGCCTGCATGCACTGGACCGGGCTGCCTTTGGGAAGAATCTTCTTCATCAGGCCAGTGAGTACCTTGCCGGGACCCAGCTCCACAAAGAGCTCCACCCCGTTGGCCAGCATGGCCTGGATAATCTCGTACCAGCGCACCCGGCTGACAAGCTGTTGAGGCATGAGCTCGTTGCGGATGATAAAACGGTCATGTTCCAGGGCGGCGGTCACGTTGAAGAACATGGGCACGCTCGTGTCCCGGAAGTCAAAGCCCGCGAGATGACCGAAGAACGGTTTCACCGCATCGGCTATCAGCGGACTGTGGTTGGCCACGCTCACCTTGAGGGGGATGACCTTGGCTCCGGCCGCCTTGCACAGCGCTTCGGCCGCAGCCAAGCCTTCAGCATCGCCGGAAAGCACGATCTGGGTCTCGGTGTTGTGGTTGGCAATCACCACCGTACCGGCAGGCTTGCCCTCGGCCAGGATCTTTTCCACAGCGGCCAGATCCAGACCCAGCACCGCCGCCATACAGCCGGGATGCTTTTCGCCCTCGCACGCCAGTAGCTTGCCGCGCATGTTGACGATGTTTATGGTCTCCTCCGTGTTCAGCACGCCCGCGGCGCGCAGGGCCGAGAACTCGCCCAGGCTGTGCCCGGCCACATAGGCGTATTTCCGGTATCCCAGACGTTTTTCCAGTTGTTTCAGGCAGATAAGGTTGACCGACGTCAGGGCCACATGTAGGTTGCGAACCTGGGTCAGTTCCTCCATCGGGCCTTCAAGACAGAGCTTTCGCACGTCGATGCCCAGGTACATCGAGGCCATATCCATGAGGTCTGCGGCATCCGGGTCCGTTTCCACGAATTCACGGCCCATGCCGACATACTGCGAACCCTGTCCGGGAAAGAGAAGGGCTGTCTTTTTCATATGTTCATCCTCCGTATCCTGACATTGTTATTGTGCACTTCTTCAAATCATAGCAAATACCTGAAAAATGTTCACGCCCGCATCGCTGCCCGGCCTGAATCCCGCAACAAAAACAGGCGGCCCAAATCATAAAGATTTGAACCGCCCGTCGGCTTCATTCCTCTTCATTCGGTTTCAGACCGGGATGTATGTTCTTCAAAAAATACTTTTTTTAGGCATAGCAATCTTCAGCTATCACCAAAACGGCATCCTGAATGCCGGTGTCATCATCGGTATGCGTGTATTGTACATAGCCTGCCTGGGAGAAACCAGTATCATTGCCCCAGTTGCTTGCCGTCAGCGTGCTGATACTCACTGTGCCGCTGCCATTGTTGGCGGTATTGATAACAATGCCCAGTTCTGCAAGCTCACCTGTGCTGGTCAGATTGAGCGAGGTTTTCAGTGCGGCCTCCACATTAAGAATGCGGGGAACCGTACTGGAGAGGCGTCCCAAAAGTGCGTCAATTGCGTTCTCGCCTATCAAGAAATCAAGACCATCGCCGCCATTCACTATGCTGTCGCTTGCATTGAACCGAAGAATATCGTTACCAGCATCGCCATAGAGACTGTCGAGACCCACACCACCGTCAAGATAGTCGTTGCCGGTGCTGGCACTCAGGTAGTCATCGCCCGCGCCACCCACCAGCGTGTCATTCCCGTCCTGGCCGTAGAGGGTATCGTTGCCGACATCACCGACCAAACTGTCATTACCATCTCCCCCCACCAGTTTGTCAGCACCATCGCCTCCCTTCAGTGTGTCGTTGCCAGCATCGCCATAGAGGCTGTCGAGGCCAGCGCCGCCATCAAGAAAGTCATTACCGGCGAGGCCTTTCAGCGTATCATTACCCACCTCGCCATACAGCGAATCATTGCCCATCTCACCAACAAGGCTGTCGTGGTCAAGACCGCCATAGAGTTTGTCGGCTCCGTCGCCACCGTTCAGCGTATCGTTGCCCGCATTTCCGTACAAGATATCGTTATTTTCATCGCCATAGAGCAGATCGTTACCGGCGCCACCCTCCAGACTGTCATTGCCAGAGCCGCCCACTAACTTGTCAGCTCCATCATCCCCCTTCAGTGTGTCATTACCATTATCGCCGTAGAGGCTATCGATGCCCGCACCGCCGTCAAGGGAGTCGTTACCCGTACTACCACTCAGAAAATCGTCACCTTCGCCGCCCAGAATTGTGTCGTTGCCATCCTGGCCATAGAGAGAGTCATTTCCGAAACCGCCCTCCAATCTGTCATTGCTTGGACCTCCATAGATTGTATCCGCGCCATTGCCGCCCCAGAGGGTATCATTTCCTGCATCGCCGTAAAGTGAGTCAGCGCCCTCGCCACCTTCCAGAAAGTCGTTGCCGGCGAGGCCTTTCAGGGTATCATTGCCGTTCTGGCCGTAGAGTGTATCATTGTTAATACTGCCGATAAGGCTGTCGGCGCCATTTGTACCTCGCAAATAGTCTCCGGCAACGCCCGATATCGTCTCGTTGTTGTTCGTACCGCT
>JAEEGI010006767.1_pt1 | contig 25851 bp, 25 predicted proteins | sample 8958751 | NCBI WGS metagenome assembly JAEEGI01 (sample SAMN16246545, study PRJNA631951) | gut metagenome | biome: gut microbiome; feature: rumen; material: KS-attached | host: Bos | place: Iran: Karaj | collected 2018-10
TTCGCGACAACGAATTGAAGCGTATCCCATACATGGTGATTGTCGGAGAGAAGGAACAGGCTGACGGTACTGTGGCTGTTCGTCCTCAGGGCGGCGGTGAGCAGAAGGTGATGACGATTCAGGAGTTCATTGACCACATCAATGCCGAAGTGGCAGAAATGACGAAAGAATTCTAAAATTAAACATTATAAAATATGAAACCGACATTATTTTTATTGGCTGCTGGAATGGGAAGCCGCTATGGCGGACTGAAGCAGTTGGATGGTCTGGGACCCAACGGGGAGACCATCATGGATTATTCGATATATGACGCCATTCAGGCTGGGTTCGGCAAGATAGTATGGGTGATCCGTAAGGATTTCGAGGAGCAGTTCCGCACCCAGATTCTTTCGAAATACGAAGGTCATGTGCCTTGCGAGCTCTGCTTCCAGGGTATCGACGACCTGCCCGAGGGATTTAAGGTTCCAGAAGGTCGTGTAAAGCCCTGGGGCACCAATCATGCCGTGCTGATGGGTAAGGACATCATCAAGGAGCCTTTCTGCGTCATTAACTGTGACGACTTCTATAACCGTGACGCCTTTATGGTGATGGGTAAGTTCCTGAGTTCGCTGCCCGAGGGTGCCAAGAACAAGTATGCTATGGTGGGTTTCCGCGTAGGCAATACGCTGAGCGAAAACGGTACTGTGGCTCGCGGCATCTGTTCGAAGAACGAAGAGGGACACCTGACAACGGTGGTGGAGCGTACGGAGATTGTGCGCTGTGCCGAGGACGGTTCGCAGGCAGGCAGTGCCGACCAGCCTATCCGCTATAAGGACGAGAACGGCAAGTGGGTGGCTGTTGACGACAATACCCCTGTATCGATGAATGTATGGGGATTCACTCCCGATTACTTTGAGTATTCTGAGGCTTATTTCAAGGAGTTCCTGAGCGACCCGAAGAATATGGAGAACCTGAAGGCTGAGTTCTTTATTCCATTGATGGTGAACAAACTGATTAATGAGAAGACGGCTACAGTGGAGGTGCTCGACACGACTTCGAAATGGTTTGGCGTGACTTACGCTGCTGATCGCGAGGATACCGTGAAGCGTATTCAGAAACTGGTGGATGAGGGCGTTTATCCGAATAAACTATTCTGAATGACAATTGACAATTGATAATTGATAATTGACAATTGAAGAATTGATGTTGGAAAATATAATGACCGAGGGGGAGTGCAGCCAACTGCACTCCCTTATCGATAAGGCTGAGACAATTGTGCTGTGTTGCCACGTGAATGCCGACGGCGACGCAATGGGCTCCATGTTAGGGTGGGCTGAGGTGTTGAGAACAATGGGTAAGGAACCGCTGATGGTGGCTCCCGACCAATATCCCGACTACCTGAAATGGTTGCCGAACCAAGAGAAGATAGTGCGCTACGACAAGCGCAAGGACTTTGTGGATACGGTGTTGAAGATTGCCGACCTGGTGTTCTGCCTCGATTTCAACACACTGTCGAGAACGGAGGCGATGGAGGAGGCGCTGAAGACTTCGCCAGCTAAGAAGGTGCTGATAGACCACCACCTGGAGCCTGACGTGGATGCAGTGCTGACCATATCGCACCCCGAAATGTCGTCAACGTGCGAACTGGTGTTCCGGCTGGTATGGCAGATGGGACTCTACGAGCGCCAGGGCAAGCATTTCGCCATTCCCATCTATTGCGGAATGATGACTGATACGGGCGGCTTTACGTTTAACTCGACGCGCCCCGAGATATTCTTTATCATCAGTCAGTTGCTGACCAAGCGTATTGACAAGGACAAGATATATCGCAACGTGTATCACAACTACAGCGAGCACCGCATGAGACTGGTGGGATATGTGCTGTGTCATAAACTGGTGGTGGACAACGAGCGACACGCTGCCTTCTATACACTGACAAAGAGCGACCTGAAGCGATACCACTTCATCAAGGGTGACGCCGAAGGACTGGTGAATATGCCGCTGCAGATAAAGGGGCTGAAACTGAGTATTTCGCTGCGTGAGGACACGGAGCGCAACAACATGATATGGGTGAGTCTGCGTTCGGTGGATGATTTCCCCTGCAACAAGATGGCAGAGCTGTTCTTCAACGGCGGAGGTCATCTGAATGCATCGGGAGGTAAGCTGCAATGTACGATGGATGAGGCGGTGGAAATCGTGAAACGAGCCATTATTCATTTCGAAGACACGTTAAAGTAGCCTAATATTGCCGATAATTGGTAATTTATTTGTAAATTTGCGCCCGAAAATAATTTAGTTAGTGCAAGATGAAGAAAATATATTGTCTGTTGACAGTGCTTTGCGGTGTGCTGGTGATGACCGGCTGCAAGAAAGGTGAAACATATTCCGACCTGAAAGAGGCGGAGCGTGATGCCATTAATCGTTATATCCAAAACGAGAATATCAAAGTGATAAGCCAGGCGGAGTTTACCAAGCAGGGCGAGACGACGGATGTGAGCATGAACGAGTTCGTCTATCTGGACAAGAGCGGTGTCTATATGCAGATAGTGCGCCAGGGTTGCGGCACGAAGATGAAGGACGGTGAGACACTGGAGATTCTGGCTCGCTTCTCGGAGTATAACATCAAGGAAGACAAGATGTTAGTGAGAAACGATGTACCATATTATGTGATATATAACAACCAGCGCTACGACTACTCGAGTGCTCCCGACAAGATGTCGGTAGAGCGTTTGGGCAGTTCGTTCTCAGGTTCTTTTGTCTCAGGAGCCATGTACACCTTCCACGGTTCGGCATCAGTGCCTTCAGGCTGGATGGTGCCACTGGCCTATGTGAACCTGGGCAGATGGGCAGAGGGCGAGATAGCGAAGGTGTGCCTGATAGTGCCCCATTCACAGGGAACGGTAGATGCTTCGTCGAGTGTTTACCCCTGCTATTACGAGATTACTTACGAAAGAGCTAATTAATAATGACACTGATTAAATCAATTTCAGGTATCCGCGGAACTATCGGCGGAGCCCCTGGTGACACGTTGAATCCACTGGACATCGTGAAGTTTACAACAGCTTATGCACAGTTTATCCGTCGCAATAAGCAGAGCTTCTCGAACAAGATTGTTGTGGGACGTGACGCTCGTATCTCAGGCGAGATGGTGAAGAATGTGGTTTGTGGCACCCTGATGGGGGTGGGCTACGACGTGATAGACATCGGCTATGCTACCACACCGACGACGGAGTTGGCAGTGACGATGAACGGTGCCGACGGTGGTATCATCATCACGGCTTCGCATAACCCACGCCAGTGGAATGCCCTGAAACTGCTGAACGAGAAAGGTGAATTCCTCTCTGCTGCCGACGGTGCTATTGTACTGGCTATTGCCCAGCGTGAGAGTTTCGAATATGCCGAGGTGGACCAATTGGGTAAATACAGACAGGACAATTCGTTTGATGACCGCCATATTGAGAGTGTGCTGCAGCTGAAACTGGTTGACGTGGAGGCTGTGAAGCAGGCTAAGTTCAAGGTGTGTGTAGATACCATCAATAGTGTGGGTGGCATCATCCTGCCCAAACTCTTGGAGCAGCTGGGTGTGGAATATACTATCCTGAACGGTGAACCCAATGGCGACTTTGCCCACAATCCGGAGCCTCTGGAGAAAAACCTGCAGGGCATTATGGACGAGATGAAGACCGGCAAATACGACTTGGGTATCGTGGTGGATCCCGATGTGGACCGTCTGGCCTTTATCTGTGAAGACGGAAAGATGTATGGCGAGGAATATACACTGGTGAGTGTGGCAGACTATGTGCTGTCGCAGACTCCCGGCAATACCGTTTCGAATCTTTCTTCGACTCGTGCCTTGCGTGATGTGACCGAGAAACACGGTGGACAGTACAGTGCTGCCGCTGTGGGTGAGGTGAATGTCACCACGAAGATGAAGGAGGTGAATGCCGTTATCGGTGGCGAGGGCAACGGTGGAGTGATTTATCCCGAGAGCCACTACGGACGTGACGCACTGGTGGGTATCGCCCTCTTCCTGACTTCTCTTGCGAAGAAGGGTTGTAAGGTCAGTGAGTTGCGCAAGACATTCCCCGACTATCAGATAGCCAAGAACCGTATCGACCTGACTCCTGAAACGGATGTTGATGCCATACTGGTGAAGGTGAAGGAAATGTTTGCTTCCGACGCTACGGCACAGGTGAACGATATTGACGGTGTGAAGATTGACTTCCCCGACAAGTGGGTACACCTGCGTAAGTCGAACACCGAACCCATCATCCGCGTCTATAGCGAAGCAGCAACGATGGAGGAGGCTGACGCTATCGGCAAGAAACTGATGCAAGTGGTGTACGATATGAAGTGAAAAGAGAGAAGTGAAAAGTGAAAAGTGAAAAGAGAGAAGTGAAAAGTGAAAAGAAAGAAGTGAAAAGTTATTGCAACTTTTCACTTCGCTGTTTCTAAGGAACTGCGCTTATCACGCCGATAGGAACGATAATCATCTAAAGGGATTTCTATATCCGGTTCTACCAATTCACCTTCATGGGGCAGATGGAATAGCATATAACGGATATCGAGTCCTCTGTCTATCCACATCTGTTCATAGTACGTTTGAATAGAGGCAGCTTTGGCAGCGACGGGATCGCTGTGCGTACTGCCATACAGATTCTCGGTGCGGAAGTCTAGGGGCAGGTGGTTCTTCTCTACCATATAAGTAGTATAGGTGAAAAGGAAATTAGAGTCCGTCTTCAGATGGATGATGCCTCCGTCAATGAGGAAATGGCGATAGCGGTTCATGAAGTACGTAGAAGTCAGTCGCTTACGTGGATTCTTCATCTGTGGGTCGCTGAATGTCAACCAAATCTCCTGTACCTCACCAGGCGAGAAGAAACGGTCTATCACCTCAATGTTCGTACGTAGAAATGCCACGTTCTTCAATCCCTCTTGGATAGCCTGTGTAGCACCCGTCCACATGCGGGCACCTTTGATGTCCACACCGATGAAGTTCATGTCGGGATAGCGCTTCGCCAGTCCAACGGTATATTCTCCCTTGCCACAACCTAGCTCCAGTACGATAGGATGGTCGTTGTGGAAATACTGTTCGTGCCAGTGGCCCTTCATCTCAAACGGAACGTGTTCCACCACCGAAAAGGGGTACTGGAACACGTTCTCATAAGTCTCCATGTCGGCGAATTTCGCCAGCTTGCCTTTACTCATGCATTCTCGGCTTTCAAGTCCTCATAGAAGTGAGACAGAGCACTGCTCATGTATGGAAGCAGGAAGATGAAACCGAAACCGAAGGTTAACACGCACAGGATGCCCCAACCGATAAAGCTCAGCAACAGCCAGAACAGTTCCATCTTATGTCCATTCATCATTTCGGCACTCTTCTTCATAGCGTCGGCAGCACTGATCTGTGGGTCGTCCTTCATGATGTATTCAGTCTGTGAAAACATCATAGAGAGGATGATGCCAGGAATAATCAGCAGGATACAGCCGATAATCACACATACGCAAATCAGGAATTCAGCAAGACCCACGCGGATGAAATCCTTATAACCGTCGAACACGCGCTCGTAGGCAATGTCCTCGTTGCGGATGAGGTTCAGGAAGTATACTGTGAAACCCCATTCCAGAGGCATGCAGAGCAACCACCAGAAACCAGACACACCATAGCCGGTAATGCCGTCGAACATGATGGAGCCTGCGTGTCCCACACAACCTGTAATCAACAGATAGATAACGCTGGCAATGATACCATTCGTCCACTTGCCTTCCAAAGAAGCAAGGGCGCGATTCTTGTAAGATTGATTATTTCCCATATTCGTTAGTTTTTTTGAAGTTAGATATTACTCAATAACGACGGTGGTCCATCCGTGCTTGTCTTCAATCTCACCATACTGGATGCCACGCAGGGTGTCGAAGAGCTTCTTGGAGATAGGACCTGGCTTCTCACCGAAGTCGTAACGCTTGCCAGTCTCTAAGTCGTCGATGTAGGAGATAGGACTGATGACAGCAGCTGTTCCGCAAGCACCAGCCTCTTCGAAGGTCTCCAGTTCCTCCTCAGGAATAGGACGGCGCTCAACCTTCAGACCTAAGTCCTCTGCCACCTGCATCAGACTCTTGTTGGTGATGGAGGGTAGGATAGAGGTTGACTTCGGAGTGACATAGGTGTTGTTCTTGATACCGAAGAAGTTGGCAGCACCACACTCGTCGATGTATTTCTTCTCCTTGGCGTCAAGGTAGAACTCGCAGGCATAACCCTTCTCGTGAGCCAGGTTGTTGGCAAAGAGCGAAGCGGCATAGTTGCCACCCACCTTATACTTACCTGTGCCGAGGGGAGCCGAACGATCGTAGTCACGTACAATGACGTAGGGGTTGCTTGAGAAACCACCCTTGAAATACGGACCTACGGGAGTGACGAAGATGAGGAAGCAGTATTCCTTAGCAGGATGAACACCCACCTGGGCACTCGTTCCGATGAGCAGCGGACGGATATACAGTGTGGCACCGCTCTCGTAGGTAGGAATCCACTCCTGATTGAGGCGTACCACCTTCTTCACCATTTCCACAAACAGGTCGGTAGGCAGTTCGGGCATCAGGATGCCGCGACAGGTTGACTGCAGACGAGCAGCATTCTCCTCTACACGGAAAATGCGCACCTTACCATCCTTGCAGCGGTAGGCCTTCAGACCTTCGAAAGCCTCCTGTCCGTAGTGCAGACAGGTAGCTGCCATGTGCATTTTCAGATACTCGTCGGAGCAAACTTCAATCTCGCCCCACTTGCCGTCACGATAGTAACAGCGTACGTTGTAGTCGGTCTTCATATAACCGAACGATAGGTTTCCCCAGTCTAAATCTTTCATATCGTAATAATTTTAGTCCTTTTACTTTTAAATTGTCTGCAAAAGTACATATTTTGTCGCACACTTGCAAATGAAATGTGCATTATTTATCATCTTCGAGTATCTTTTTGATGTCTTCGTCAGTTTTTGTCAACTGATTTTTGCATATTTTGATGAGTTCCTTGGCTTTTTTCAGTTGTGTAGCCAGTTCGTCAATACCATACTCGTTGCGCTCCATTTTCTGCACAATCTCATCCAGTTCCCGTAATGCTTCTTCGTATTTCATAATTATTTCCTTCAATCCTTCAATTGTCAATTCTCAATTCTCAATTCTTGACTTAAAGCTTCCTTTCTCCACTCTTGTTTCTATCACGTCGCCTGATTTCAAATCCAGTGGGTCGCGCACAACTTTGCCGTTGTGTAGGGTAATACTGTAGCCTCGTTTCAACAGCAGGGTAGGGTCGAGTAGCACCGTGCGCTGCTCTGCCATTTCCAGATGGTGCCTGGCATTGACCATGCGCTGTTGGATGGCGTAGCAGATGCGTTCGTAACGCTGATCCAGCTGATGTTCTAAGTTGGTCTTCAACATGGTAACCATAAAACTGAGGCGCTGCTGGATGTCCATGACGTGCTGCAGGGTGTCAGCTAGGTGAGTGATGAGGAAGGCAGCTGCGGCAGTAGGTGTTTTCACACGGGTGTGTGACACCATATCCAATACACACTCGTCTCTGTCGTGTCCGATACCCGTGATGATGGGCAGGGGGAAATTGGCTACGTTTTCAGCCAAAGCCAGTGTGTCGAATCCACTCATGTCACTGGTGGAACCACCTCCACGGATAATCACCACCACGTCGAAATCGTCTATGCGCTGGTTGATGCTGTTCAGGGCAGCTATCACACTCTGCTCCACCTGTTCGCCCTGCATAATGGCAGGAAACAGGGTGGGATAGAACTGCAGTCCGTAGTCGTTGTCCATCAGTTGTCGGCAGAAGTCGCCATAGCCTGCAGCTGTCTCTGCCGATACAACGGCAATGCGCTGACAGAACAGGGGAATGACGAGTTCGCGCTGGAGGTCGAAGACGCCCTCTTCCTTCAGTTTCTGGATAATCTGCTGTCGGCGCTGAGCCATATCACCCAAGGTAAATGTGGGGTCGATATCCGTCACAATCCATGAAAAGCCGTAAGCCTCGTGAAACTGCGGATAGACTTTCAGCAACACCTTCATACCAGCACGGAGCATCTGTCCTGTGGTGCGCATAAAATAGGGTTGCACCATCGCCCAAGTCTGTTTCCAGCATTTGGCAGAAGCCTTGGCAACAGGTGTGTTCGACGTCTCGTCTTTCTCCACCAGTTCCATATAGCAGTGGCCTCGGCTCTCACGGCATTCCGACAACTCAGCCTCTACCCAATATTCGTCAGGTAGTCCCGCTTCTATGGCCTCTCTTACGAGTGCATTCAGCGTATGTAGCGTATATCTTTCACTCTTCACTTTTCACACTTCCCTTAACCTTCCCCACCATATATGCCTTCCAGAAGTTAGGCAATCCGTAACCATATATGTTGTCGGGGTGTTCCTGGTTATTGCTGGTCTGACGGATGAGCTCCATCAGTTCGCAAGCCGTCATATTGGGAAGCGCCTGCCACAGACAGGCAGCCAGTCCGCAAATGACAGGGGTGGCAAATGATGTGCCCATATCCTGAGCGATAGAACCACGCCCCGTGACAACAGTAGCCGGACTACCTATAGCCACCACGTCGGGTTTCACTCTTCCGTCCTGCGTGGGACCTACTGACGAGAAGGGGGCATTGGTCAGCAAATCAGTGACGGCACCCACAGTGAGACAGTCCTCGGCATCAGCAGGGAAGGTGAGTTTCTTCCAAGGTCCCATCCCCGTATTACCAGCCGAGTTGACAAGAATCATACCTTTCTGTGCCATCATAGAGGCGGTGTGACTGATAAGCGTCGAGTGTCCGTCAAGTTGCCACAGCTGATGAGAACCAAATCCCTTGTCGAAATCGTGATACCCCAACGAGGAGTTGACGAGGTCGCACCCCACCGAGTCGGCAAACTCAGCTGCCAGCGCCCAGTAGTCTTCCTCCACCTCCTGTTCCGAGTAAGGGTCTTCGCATCTCAGCAGCCAGTAACTGGCTTCTGGAGCAGTACCTATATAATAATGTGGCTTGCGGATGGTCATTACCGACAGCACTTTCGTGCCGTGGTCCAGTTCGTAGTAGATAGATGGTGAGGCAGGATAGACAAAGTCGCGAGTGCCCTTGATATCGACTTTGGAAAAGGCAGGTATCTTGTCAACATTCTTAAAGCCTCCGTCCAATACAGCAATCATCATACCTCTACCCATCATGTCGATATGGTGGAGCTTGTGGCCTTGAACAGAATTGATCTGTTCGTCTGCGCGTCCGTAAGGTGTGGTCCCTACGGAGTCCCATTCATGGAACTCCTCTTCATATTTCGTTTTCAGTGCCGTAGGCTGTATGGAATCGGGAGCCTGCCACACCTTCTTGCAGCTAACGACGAAAGGTAATGCCTGGATTTGGCTTACTGCGGAGGTGTCCTTCATCTGCACCAACACCGTATTGTTCCATTTGCTGGTGCCGAGAATTCTGGCTTTGCGTTCTATCTCGTGAACATAACGGGGGGTAACGGGCAAGTCGGTGGAATCCAACACCAATCCCTGTCGCCTGCGCCGTTCAACGGAGCGGCGTGAGAGATAGCGCGAAGGACGCTCGAGCGAGTAGGGGGAGCCCTGTTTGTCGCGAAGACAGACTCTGAAAATGTAGGAGGGGCACTCTTTGTTGCGCACCCTCATAGCCCTGTCCTGTGCCCAACAATCGTTGGACATCCAGCCCAGAGTCAGCATCATGAGGATCAGCAACAGTTCTTTCGTTTTCATAAATCTATGTGCAAAGGTACGAAATAATTTATAATTAGTCAAATATTATTTGGTATTTCGCTCGATTTGCACTATCTTTGACTACGTCGAAATTACTCACGTTCGAGAAAATCCAAATAATTATTTGGTTTTCTGCTCACTTATTCGTAATTTTGCAGCATAATATGGAGAATCAAGGAGCGACATTGGCATTGGGCACTAAGCCCGTGGGGCAACTACTGATGCAGTATGCCCTGCCTGCTATTGTGGCAATGACGGCTTCGAGCCTATACAATATCATCGACCGTGCGTTTATCGGACAGTTGGTAGGTCCTGAGGCCATAGCGGGTTTAGGCATCACCTTCCCCTTTATGAACCTGAGTGCTGCCTTCGGTGCTGCAGTGGGTGTGGGTGCCTCGACGTGTATCTCCGTGAAGTTGGGACAGCGTGATTACAAGACTGCCCAGTATCTGTTGGGCAATACGGTGACCCTCAATCTCATTGTGGGTGTACTCTTCATGATAGTATGTCTTTTGTTTCTCGATCCCATCTTGCGCTTCTTCGGTGCCAGTGACGTGACGTTGCCCTATGCCCGTGAATTCATGGTAGTGATACTGTTGGGTAATGTGGTTACCCACATGTATTTCGGAATGAATGCTGTGCTACGTGCTGCAGGAAAGCCCCGTCACGCAATGTATGCCACCCTGTTCACCGTAGGTATGAACATCCTGTTGGTGATAGCCTTTGTGTGGTGGTTCCGTTGGGGCATCCGAGGGGCAGCTTTGGCTACCATTTCTTCCCAGTCGATGGCGCTCTGTTGGCAGATGTGGATACTCTCAGACAAGAAAGAGTTGCTGCATCTGCGCAAAGGAATCTATAAGTTGAAGACAGACTTAGTGAAGAACATCATCTCCATTGGTATATCTCCGTTCCTGATGCAGACCACTTCGTGTGTCATTGTCATCTTCATGAACAACCAGTTTGTGCGTTATGGAGGCGATATGGCAGTAGGTGCCTATTCCATTGCCAACTCGGTGGTGATGATGCTCTTTATGTTTGTAATGGGTATGAACCAAGGTATGCAGCCCATTGTAGGTTACAACTACGGTGCAGAGCATTTCGACCGTATGTTCCGCTGCCTGTGGTTAACCATAGCCTGGGCAACGGCTATCCTGTTGGCAGGATGGTCGGTCTCTATGCTTTTCCCGTATCAAATAGCCCGAATATTCACTACCGACCCGACACTCATCCAAATGTCGGCACGCGGTATCAGACTTAATATGTTAGTGTTCTTCGTGGTAGGTTCGCAGGCCGTTATCACCAATTTCTTCCAATGCATAGGAAAGGTGAAGGTCAGCATCTTCCTCTCCCTCTCGCGCCAGTTGTTCCTGTTGTTGCCTATGGCCTACATCTTCCCCCTGTTCCTGGGGCTGGACGGTGTGTGGTATTCAATGGCAGCCAGCGACTTCGGCTCTTTCTCAATGACAATACCCCTGTTGATATGGTATATCAGAAAACTCAAAGCTTATGGAAAATAAACACATCATTATCAATGTAGGTCGTCAGTTAGGCAGTGGCGGACATGTGATAGCCCGTATGCTCGCCTCAGAATTCAATGCTAAGTTGTACGACAAGGAAATCCTCAACCTTGCCGCCAAGGAGAGTGGTTTCAGTGAGAAAATCTTCGAACAGAATGACGAGAAGAAAGGTTTTATCCGTGGACTGTATAATATGGCAGCTCCCCATGTAGGTGGTGTCTATGAGTCAGGCTTCTCGCAGGAGAATCTGTTCAAGTTTCAAAGCGACGCTATTCGCAAGGCTGCAGCCAAAGGGTCGTGTGTCTTCGTAGGCCGTTGTGCCGACTATGTGTTGCGCGATTTCGAAAATGTGGTGAACATCTTCGTGACGGCATCTATGCACGACCGTGTGGAGCAGATTCTGAACAAGCAGAATATGGACCCCTCGGAGGCCAAGCACCAGATACAGCAGGCAGAAGCCAAGCGTGCCGCCTACTATAATTACTATACGGGTAAGAAATGGGGCCACGCCGAGTCGTATGATCTATGTATCAATACCAGTGTACTGGGCATGGACGAGTCGGCAAAGATGGTTGCCGAGTTTATCCGTAAGAGATTCAAGATGTAATGAAGAAGATAGGCATTATCAGCGATACCCATAGCTATTGGGACGATAAGTATCTGCACTACTTCGAACCTTGCGACGAGATATGGCATGCTGGGGATATCGGTTCTACTGAGGTTGCCGAAAGACTGGCAGAATTCCGTACATTGCGTGCCGTCTGCGGCAACTGCGACGGAGGCGACCTGAGGCTGATGTACCCCGAAGTGCTGCGTTGGAAGTGTGAGGATGTCGATGTGCTGATGAAGCATATCGGAGGCTATCCCGGCAACTACGACTATTCGATACGTGGTCAGATATATGCCTCGCCGCCTCAGCTCTTCATCGCAGGTCACTCACATATCCTGAAGGTGAAGTTCGACAAGACACTCAACCTGCTGCACATCAATCCCGGAGCTGCCGGACTGCAAGGGTGGCACAAGGAGCGCACGCTGATAAGACTGACCATCGAAGGCAATAAATTCAGCGATTGTGAAGTTATAACATTAGGAAGATAACAAGCCCACCCAAGCCCTCCCCAAGGGAGGGATGTCTGGATAGAAGGGTAAACGTGAACGACAATAATAAAACAGATAATTTGATGAACAACAAAGTATTGATATTATTGGCTAAGGCCGTAGGTACGTTCGTGCTTTTCTTTATCGGTTATTTGATCATTCATTATATTGATAAAGGAATAGTTGATTATACCGATTCACTTCGCTTTGCCCTCATTTTTGGACTGGGCGTTTTCGTTGGCAGGGAGATTGTCGATTTTTTTAGGAGGAAGAAAAATACAAATTAATAGATATATATGAAACGTACAATTGTAATTACCGGCGGCGCAGGCTTTATAGGAAGCCACGTTGTACGCCTGTTTGTGAACAAGTATCCCGACTACCACATCATCAACCTCGACAAGTTGACGTATGCCGGCAACCTGGCAAACCTGAAGGATATCGAGAACAAGCCCAACTACGAGTTTGTGAAGATGGACATCTGCGATTTCGAGGCTTTCTACAAGCTGATGCAGGAAAAGAAGGTGGACGGAATCATTCACCTGGCTGCCGAGAGTCATGTGGACCGCTCAATCAAGGACCCCTTCACCTTTGCGCAGACCAACGTGATGGGAACATTGTCGCTCCTGCAGGCAGCCAAGCTGTATTGGGAATCATTGCCCGAGAAGTATGAGGGCAAACGCTTCTACCACATCTCTACTGATGAGGTGTATGGTGCTTTGGAACTGACTCATCCTGATGGCATAGAACCGCCATTCACCACAACAGCCTCTTCGGCAGAGCATCATCTGGCATACGGTGATAAGTTCTTCTTGGAAACCACAAAATATAATCCGCATTCTCCCTATAGTGCGTCGAAGGCTTCGAGCGACCATTTCGTGCGTGCTTTCCACGATACTTACGGTATGCCTGTTGTTGTGACTAACTGCTCGAACAACTACGGACCCTATCAGTTCCCCGAGAAGTTGATTCCGCTGTTCATCAACAATATTCGTCACCGCAAGCCATTGCCTGTCTATGGCAAGGGTGAGAATGTGCGCGACTGGCTTTTCGTGGAGGACCATGCACGTGCTATCGACCTCATCTTCCATGAGGGTAAAATAGCTGATACTTATAATATCGGTGGATTCAACGAATGGAAGAACATTGACATCATCAAGGTACTCATCAAAACCGTTGACCGTCTGTTGGGACGCAAGGAGGGCGAGGATGAAGACCTCATCACCTTTGTTACCGACCGTGCAGGTCATGATCTGCGCTATGCCATTGATTCGTCGAAACTCCAAAAGGAACTCGGTTGGGAACCCTCACTCCAGTTTGAGGAGGGTATTGAGAAAACCGTCCGCTGGTATCTCGACAATCAGGAGTGGCTCGATAATGTCACTTCGGGCGATTATCAGAAGTATTATGATAATATGTATGCAAATAGATAAACAAAACAAATACTGATTTATGAAAAAGATTTTATTATTGGGAAGTGGTGAGTTAGGTAAGGAATTTGTAATAGCCGCCAAGCGTGCAGGTGCCTATGTCGTAGCATGCGACCGTTATAACGATGCACCGGCAATGCAGGTGGCTGACGAACGTGAGGTGTTCTCAATGCTCGATGGTGATGCCCTGACTGCTGCCGTTAAGAAACACCAGCCTGACATCATCGTTCCTGAGATTGAGGCTATCCGTACTGAGCGCCTTTTCGACTTCGAGAAAGAAGGCATCCAAGTGGTGCCCTCAGCCCGTGCCGTCAATTTCACGATGAACCGTCGTGCCATCCGCGATCTTGCCTCTCGTGACCTCGGCTTGCGTACAGCAAAGTATTTCTATGCCAAGACGTTCGACGAGTTCAAAAAGGCTGCCGACGAGATAGGGTTCCCCTGTGTTGTTAAACCATTGATGTCTTCGTCTGGTCACGGACAGAGTTATGTGCATAATGACGACGAACTGGAACAGGCTTTCAAGGAGGCTATGGAGGGCAGTCGAGGAGATGTGAAGGAAGTGATTATCGAGGAATTCATCGATTTCGAGTCGGAGTTCACGCTGCTGACAGTTACCCAGAAGAATGCTCCTACTATCTTCTGTCCTCCCATCGGACATGTGCAGAAGGGTGGTGACTATCGTGAGTCTTGGCAGCCTTACAAGATCAGTGACGAGGCTCTGAAGCAAGCTCAGAATATGGCTGATCAGGTGACCAAGGCCCTCACGGGTTATGGTATCTGGGGTGTAGAGTTCTTCCTGACCCATCAGGGCGAGGTTATCTTCTCAGAATTGTCTCCACGTCCACACGATACTGGTATGGTTACGCTGGGTCATACCACCAATCTCTCAGAGTTTGAACTCCATTTCCGTGCCGTCATGGGTCTGCCTATTGCTGGTATTCATCTGGAGCACGCAGGTGCTTCTGCCGTTATCCTCTCACCCGAAGAGTGTTCATCGACTCAGTCGATGAATTACAACTTGGTAGATGCTCTGAAGGAAGACCGTACCCGCATCCGCATCTTCGGAAAGCCCGAGGCTCATTTCGGACGCCGCATGGGTGTCGTTCTTTGCTACGGCGAGGTAGGCGACGATGTTGATGCCCTGCGTGACAAGGCGAAGCGTCTTGCCAAAACCGTTCTGGGTACCGACCCATATATGAAGAAATGATAGGTCAGCTGATAGATTTACCTAAGATAGTAGATACGCGTGGCAACTTGACGGTAGTCGAGCAGATGCGACAGATACCGTTCGATATCGCGCGTGTCTATTGGACTTACGATATTCCTGGTGGTGGGCGACGTGGCGGACATGCCCATCGCACTTGCCAGGAAGTGGTGGTTGCCGTCAGCGGCTCGTTCGACGTGCAACTATACAACGGGCGTGAGTGGGAAACCTATCATCTCAACCATCCTTACCAAGGGCTGTATATCGGTACTGGCATTTGGCGCACACTGGAAGATTTCTCCAGTGGTGCCGTCTGCCTCGTACTGGCTTCCGAACTTTTCGACGAAGATGAGTATATTTACGACATGGATGAGTTTGAAAAGTTATATGCCTCATGTTTGATATAGTCCGCTATACTCCTGATAAGTGCCAAGAATGGAATCAGTTCGTGGCTCAGTCGAAGAATGGAACTTTCCTCTTCTACAGGCAGTATATGGACTACCATGCCGACCGTTTCCATGACCATTCGCTGATGATTTATCGCAAAAGCCGACTGTATGCCCTGTTGCCTGCTAACGAATATGATGATGTCTTCGCGTCACATCAGGGACTGAGTTATGGAGGACTTGTGATGGACCGTCATGCGCGTGCAGCAGAAATCCTGGATGTATTCTCTTTGCTGAACGCTTACCTTGTTTCTCAGGGTTTCCGTCAAGTCGTCTATAAGCACATACCTTGGATTTACCATCAGCTGCCTTCAGAAGAAGACCTGTTTGCATTGACAAATGTCTCTCATGCCAGATTGAGCACGCGCGATATAGCCTCTGTTGTGAGTCTGCATTGTCCGTTGTCGTTCACTTCACTCCGTAAGCGTGGTGTCAAGAAAGCGCAGAAGGTGGGACTTGCCGTTGAAGAAAGTACTGATTTTGCAGTATATTGGCAACTGTTGGAGGATACACTTCGCACGCGTCATCATGCCTCACCAGTGCATAGCCTGCCAGAAATACAACTGTTGCATTCAAGATTTCCGCAACAGATTCGCCTCTTTGTTGTCAAGAGTGGGCAGCAGGTTATTGGCGGCACGGTGCTTTATATCTCGCACCATGTTGTCAAAACGCAATATATTGCAACCAACGCAGCGGGTAGAGCTTGTGGAGCGCTTGATTTACTGTTCTGTCATCTGCTGCAGAAGTTCCAGCAAGAGAATATGGATTATTTTGATTTCGGCACTTCCAATCTGGTGGAAAATGACAATCTCAATGCCCCGCTAATTCATCAGAAGGAGGGCTTCGGAGGGCGTGCCGTCTGTTACGATACTTACGAGTGGACGCTATGATGAAATATTTGGATTTAAAACAGGTGAATGCTCCTTACGAAGCGGAGATTCGGCAGGCTATGGAGGATGTGCTGCAACGGGGATGGTATCTTCGTGGCGAGGCGACACGACTGTTCGAACAGCATTATGCCCAGTATATCGGTACGCACCACTGCATCGGCTGTGGCAATGGGCTTGATGCACTGACGCTCATCTTCCGAGCATATAAAGAGATGGGCATTATGGCTGATGGCGACGAGGTTATCGTACCAGCCAACACCTATATCGCCTCCATTCTCGCTATCACCGAAAACCGCCTCACTCCTGTTTTGGTTGAGCCCGACATCAACACTTTCCAGATTGACGATACCCTTATCGAACAAGCCATTACCCCACGCACCCGTGCCGTGATGATAGTCCATCTCTACGGCCGTTGCGCCTATACCGATAGGATAGGGGATATCTGTCGTCGTCATGGTCTGAAACTCATCGAAGACAATGCCCAGGCTCATGGTTGCCAATCTCAATTGTCAATTGTCCATTGTCAATTGTCAATTCAAAGAACCGGCTCAATAGGAGACGCTGCAGGCCATTCGTTCTATCCGGGCAAGAACCTGGGAGCCTTGGGCGATGCAGGAGCCGTCACCACCAATGACGCACAGTTGGCCGACGTCATCCGCGCCTTGGGTAATTATGGTAGTCATCAGAAATATGTTCATGATTATGCTGGTTGTAATTCTCGTATTGATGAACTGCAGGCAACCATTCTTGATGTCAAGTTGCGATATCTTGATGTCGACAACGAACGTCGCAAACAGATAGCCTCTCGCTATATCAGTGAGGTTCAGAATCCGCTTATTCGCATCCCCCAGTCCGATCGTGACTGCGTGTGGCATATTTTCCCCGTCCTTTGCGAAAAGCGTGATGCCCTTCAGCATTATCTTCGTGAGAGTGAGGTAGAGACCCAGATTCATTATCCCATTCCCCCACACCGTCAGCGGGCTCTGTCAGCCTATTCTTTCTCCGCCAGCGATTATCCTTTGTCAACATTCATCTCCAATCAAGAACTCAGCATCCCCTGTCATCCTGCTATGACCGACGACCAAGTCGAGTTCATTATCCATCTGCTCAATCAGTTTAAGTAAGAGCTGACGGGACCTATCTCCACGACCCATCCATGAAGTCTGGGCGCTTTTAGAAATGATATGTAGAAACTATTCCTCCTTGGTGGCTTCTGCGGGTTCTTTTGGAGTGGGTGTCGGAGCAGCCTCAGCAGGTGCACTGGGGGTGGGCTCTGCTGTGGACTGACCGTCGGCAACAGGGATGGGCTCTTGAGAGAGGCTGTCAACCGATAGGCTGTCGCTGTCACTCGGAATCTTGAAATATCCACCACAACTATAGGTAGCCATCGAGGCATCGAGACTCTTGGGCACTTGGAATTTGGCTCGATATTGCTTGAAGGCAGGGTCGCCAAGAACGAGTTCAAGGAAATTTCCACAGACGGGGAGGGCAGTACGATTGCCCTGACCGAGGGCTCCGGTGCGGAAGTGGATGCTGCGATATTCACCACCCACCCAGGCTCCGACGACGAGGCGTGGGGTAGTGCCTACGAACCAGGCATCGCTGTGATTGTTGGAGGTTCCAGTCTTGCCACCGAAATCAGTATCGCTAAGGAATCGGCTCACGAAACGGTAGAGTGCAGAACTGGTTCCGTGCATACCGCCCTGCAACAGCTGGGTGACGAAGAAGGCACTCTTTTCGGGCAATGCCTGACGCTCTTCCTGTTTGTCGGCATTATAGATTTCGTTGCCGTCGCGATCGAGAATGCGGCTCACCAATACAGGAGCATGTGCCTTACCGTTGTTGACGGGCGTGCAATAGGCATTCACCAGTTCCAACAGATTGACATCGCTGGAGCCGAGGGCCAGTGCCGGTGTGGCGTCGAGTTTGCTCTTGATACCCATGGCGTGGGCAGTCTTCACGATTTGAGGGATGCCCACCTCCTGTCCGAGTTTGACAGCCACGGAGTTGATACTCATAGCAAAGGCCTGCTTCAGTGTGATATTTGCGTTAGAGAAACGGCCGTCGGCATTGTGCGGAGCCCATGTCACCTCCTTACCGTGGTCTTGAACCTTCATGGAGAAATAGGAGTCCTGACGGGTATCGCAAGGTGTGATGCCCTGGTTCATGGCTTCGGCATAGACGAATAGCTTGAAGGTGGAGCCTGGCTGTCGCATGGCCGTCACCTTATCATATTTCCACGTTTTGAAATCGAGGTCGCCCACCCAAGCTTTCACATGACCGGTTTGTGGTTCCATTGCCACAAATCCGCAGTGCATGAAATGCTCCATGTAGCGAATGGAGTCGAGTGTTGACATCTCACGTTCAATGAATCCCTGTTCGTAATCGAAAAGTTTGACGGGGTGGGGCAAATTCAAGTGGTAGTTGATAGAGTCCTGGTTGCCGTCAAATTTCTGCGAGAGATATTTATAATAAGGTAGGCGCTTGGCAATATTCTCAATGAAGTTGGGAATCTCCTGTCCGCGTTCGTCGCGCCAGGGGTTCTGTCCGAGCCAGTGGTTGTCGAAACTCTTCTGGATAATCTTCATCTGCTTGATGACAGCCTCCTCGGCATAGCGTTGCATACGGGTATCGACGGTGGTATAGATTTTCAGACCATCGCGATAGAGATCGATATCATTTTCCTGGCACCACTGTTGCAATTCCGATTTAACAGCCTCGCGGAAGTAAAGTGCCTGTCCGTCATAGTTGTTCTCGACACTGTAATCGAGGTCGATAGGCTTCTGCGTCAGTGTGTCGTAAGCCTGACGATTGATGTCCTTATGGAGCAACATGTTGTTGAGCACCACATTACGGCGGTCAAAGGAATTCTTCGGGTTGATGCGAGGATTATAATAAGTGGTAGCCTTGAGCAGTCCCACAAGAATGGCACACTGGTCGGTGGTGAGGTGACTGGGTGTGGTGCCGAAATAGGTCTTGGCAGCCGTCTTAATTCCGAAGGCGTTAGAACCGAAATCAACGGTATTAGCATACATCGTCAGTATCTCCTTTTTATTGAAGAACATCTCAATCTTGACGGCAGTAATCCACTCCTTGCTCTTCATGATGAGCATCTTAACACCTGGGATATAGCCCAATAGACCGGTAGAGTACTCTGTGCGGACACGGAACATATTCTTGACCAACTGCTGAGTGATTGTCGAAGCGCCACGGGCATCATGGTGTACCACATAGTCTTTCAGTGCTGCGAAGACGGCTTGGAAATCAATACCGAAATGCTGATAGAAACGTTCGTCCTCAGTGTCAATCAGTGCACGCCAGAACATGGGGTTCACCTCTTCGTAACTGACGGGTGTGCGGTTTTCACTGAAGTATTTACCAATCAGCACGTTGTCGGCACTGTATAGCTCAGAAGCCTGGGGATTCTTTGGATTCATGATGGTGGTCAGCGACGGCGACTTGCCGAAGAGCCACAGGAAATTAATGTCAACCATGAAAAGGTAGAGAATGAAGGCCACAATGAACGAGACCAGCCCGACGCCCGTCTTAGTGTACCACCGGCGTCCCTTATACAATCCCTTATACCACTGCCAGAAGCGCTTAGCTGACTGGCATATCATTTTGATGTATTTATTCATATTTAGATATGTAGTTCAAGATATCTTCCTGTTGTTTGGGGTGGAACCATTGCATCTCGGTGTCGCGCCGGAACCACGTAAGTTGTTTGCGGGCATAGCGACGGGTATTGCCCTTCATACGCTCAATGGCCTCGTCAAGAGTCCATGTGCTGTCGAGATAAGCAAACATCTCTTTATATCCCACCGTATTGAGCGCATTGTTCGACCGCTTATCGTAGAGTGAGCGTGCCTCGTCGAGCAGTCCGTCGGTCATCATCTGGTCAACACGGCTGTTGATGCGCTGATAGAGTTCGTCGCGTTCGCGATTGAGTCCGATTTTGACGATGCGAAATGGTCGTTGCTTGCGTTCCTGTTTACGAAACGACGTGTACGTCTGGCCTGTCTGGTAACAAATCTCCAGTGCATGGATTACGCGGCGGTAGTTCTTACGGTCCACTACTGCATAGTGCTCAGGGTCGAGTCGTTGCAGGTCGGCACAAAGGGCTTCAAGTCCTTCTTCGGCGTAGCGTCGCTTCATCTCGTTGCGGATGTCGTCGCGGATGGTCGGAATGTCGTCGATACCATTGCAGACAGCGTCGATGTACATCATGCTGCCACCGGTCAGCAGTTGGATGGGCGAATGACAGAACTGTTCGTCAAGCACTCGTAGCACATCCTGTTCGTAGAGCGAGGCGTTATAGTAATCGTCGATACCGATGCTTCCAACGAAATAGTGTTTCACCTCACGAAGTTGCTCGTCAGAGGGACTTGCCGTACCGATGCGCAGTTCACGGTATATCTGCCGCGAGTCGGCATTGATAATCGGAATACCGTAGTGCTTTGCCAGTTTAATGCAGAGCGCCGTCTTTCCGACAGCCGTCGGTCCTGTTATGACAACAAGAGTAGCCACACCTTACCCCTTAACTATTGACCATTGACCATTAACCATTGACCATTAACCTATCGTATCACTCCGCGCTTGGAGTTCTCAATAAACGAACAGATATACTCCACCTCTTTCGAATTGGGGTAGATAGCGCGTGCCTCGGCAATGCCATCCTTCAGGACACCCTTGGAATAGATGATGCGGTAGGCATCATGGATAGCCTCGATGGTCTCGGTAGAGAAACCACGACGGCGCAGTCCGATGAGATTGACACCGGCATAGCGCACGGGTTCCTTGCCGGCAATGACGTAGGGAGGGATATCCTGCGAAGTGCGTGATCCGCCTTGGAACATGATGTAGCTGCCCACTTTGCAGAACTGGTGGAACAGGCAGGTAGCCGAGATAATGGCATAGTCTTCAACCTCCACCTCACCGGCAAACTTTGTCGAGTTGCCGATGATGCAGCCGTTGCCAATCACGCAGTCGTGAGCCACGTGCATATTCTCCATCAGCAAATTTCCATTACCCACCACGGTCTTGCCTTTAGAGGCTGTTCCGCGACTGATGGTGACATTCTCGCGGATAGAGTTGTTGTCTCCTATCTCGCAAATGGTATCCTCGCCTTGAAACTTCAAATCCTGAGGTTTTGTAGAGATGCTGGCTCCCGGGAAGAACTCGTTGCCGTTTCCGATGCGAGCACCATAGTGAATGGTGACATTATTCAGGAACTTATTGTTGTTGCCAATGACAACGTTCTTGTCGATGACACAAAATGGTCCGATGATGTTGCCGTCGCCCAGTTGAGCCTCAGGGTCAACCACCGCCATTGGATGAATTTGATTTGCCATATTTGATTATTTGTTCTTTACGATTTGAGCAGTGAACGTAGCTTCGGCTACTACATGGTCGCCGACAAAGATGTAACCTTTCATCGAAGAGATTCCGTGGCGTACAGGAGCCAATAGATCGACCTTAAAGAGCAGCGTATCACCAGGAACTACTTTCTGGCGGAACTTCACGTCGTCAATCTTCATGAAATAGGTGGACCAACGCTCGGGCTCCTCCAGCGTGTTAAGTACCAACAGGCCGCCGCATTGTGCCATAGCTTCAATCTGCAGCACGCCGGGCATAACGGGCTCTTCAGGGAAGTGTCCCTGGAAGAAAGGTTCGTTAGCGGTGACATTCTTGATGCCCACAATGGTGTTGGCACCGAGAGAAATCACCTTATCAACCAACTGCATGGGGTAGCGGTGGGGCAGCAGTTCACGAATCTTGTTGACATCCATGAGTGGCTCCTCATTGGGATCGTAGATGGGAGCCTGAATCTCGTGCTTGCGAATCTCCTTACGCATCTGGCGGGCAAACTTGTTGTTGATGGTATGGCCCGGACGAGTGGCAATAATGCGGCCCTTGATAGGTTTGCCAATCAGCGCCATATCTCCGATGATATCAAGCAACTTATGACGTGTACATTCGTTTTCCCAAACCAAAGGCTTGTGCTGGATATAACCCAACTCGTTGGCGTCGCGGTGCTCCACATGCAGCATGTCTGCCAGCATGTCGAGACGTTCCTGAGTGGTCTGGCGCTCGTAGATGACGATGGCATTATCCATATCGCCGCCCTTGATAAGGTTTGCCTGCAACAGTGGCTCGATATCGCGAACGAAGACGAATGTGCGTGCAGCAGCAATCTCCGTCTCGAAGTCTTCAATGGTTTCAAGCGTAGCAAACTGCGAGTTAATGAATTTCGACTCAAAGGAGCACATGGCTGTCAGCGAGAACTGCTCGTCGGGCAGAATAGTGATGCACGAACCTGTTTGTTCGTCCTTCACCTCTATCTTCTTGCGGATGATATACCAGTCCTTAGGGGCGTTCTGCTCCTCGATGCCCACCGCCTTGATTTTCTCGACATACTGGAAAGCAGAACCGTCGAGGATTGGGAACTCTGGACCGTTGACTTGGATGGAACAATTGTCGATGCCCATCGCATAAAGAGCAGCCAAGCCGTGTTCTACCGTAGAGATGCGGACATCGCCCTTGCCCAATACAGTGCCACGCTGGGTGTCAATCACATTTTCGGCAATTGCATCGATAACGGGTTCGCCTTCTAAATCGATTCGTTTAATCTTGTAACCAGTGTTCTCTGGCGCAGGATTAAATGTTACTGTAAGATTCAATCCCGTATGCAGTCCTTTTCCGAAGAGAGAGAAACTGCCTTTGAGTGTTTTTTGCTTCATATTTATTTAGTTATCTTTCAATTTCAACTATCTTTTTCAGTTCGTCGAGTTCACGCTGCAACTGAGCTATCTGACGATACATGTCGGGCAACTTGGCATCCAGAGCTCTGGCCTTGAAGAAAACCTTCGGATTAATGGCAGGTGCTCCGATGAGCTGTTCGCCATTGCCCTTCGTATTGCTGATGACACCGCTCTGTGCACCGACAAACGTCTTGTCGGCAATGGTGATGTGACCGGAGAAACCAGCCTGTCCACCAACCATACACCAAGCACCAATCTTGGTAGAGCCAGCCATACCGGCTTGGGCAGACATCACAGTATTCTCTCCAATTTCGCAGTTGTGAGCCACTTGGATAAGGTTGTCGAGCTTGACGCCCTTGTGCAACACGGTCTGACCCATCGTCGAGCGGTCAACACACGTATTGGCACCAATCTCCACATTGTCTTCAATGACGACGATACCCATCTGTGGAATCTTGTCATAACCCTCTTGGTTGGGGGCAAAGCCGAAACCATCGGCACCAATCACGGCACCGGCATGTATGGTGACATTGTTGCCAATCTGACAACCGTCATAAATCGTTACATGAGGATATATCAGGCAGCCGTCGCCAATCTTGACGCCTTCGCCTACATAGGTGAAGGGACCGATATAGACTTCTTTGCCAATCTCTGCTGTCTTGGAAACGAATGCCAACGGGTCGATTCCCTTCTTCTTTGGCAGCGATGCAGCATACATCTGCATCAGTTTTGCTACACACTCGTAAGCATTGGGGACGCGAATCAATGTGGCACTGACAGGATGCTCCAACTCTACATCGTTGTTGATTAGCACTATCGAGGCTTTCGTCTCGTAAATGAAATGAGTATATTTCGGATTAGACAGAAACGTGATGGTTCCCTCTTTACCTTCTTCTATCTTCGCAAAAGTGTGGATTTTGGCATTCTCGTCACCCTCCACACGACCACCGATAAAGTCGGCAATTTGTTTGGCTGTAAATTCCATTCTTTTTAGTTATGTTTTGTAAATCCTTGCAAAGATACAACTTTTTTCTTAAAAACGATGATAACAGAGGTAATATTTACGGATTTTTTTAGAAAGTAGTTGTACGTTAAGAATTTCAGAGGCTTCTGCAATGTCTTTTACGGTGCCGTCTTTGTAAAGTATTCCGATGCTGTCGTCCTCAGGGTTGTACATATCTTTGCCTATTTCTGTGAGTGTCATCAGATAACGGGTGTCCTCGACAGGAATACCCATCTGCAGGGCGATGTGGTCGCGGATACTCTGGAGATATTCCTCTGCGGGAGGCTCTTCGCTCACTTCCACCGTAAAGAGGTGACGGTCGAGCATGTCGGTAGCTAAAGTTGAGAGGATAATATCGTCAGAATTTTTCCATACCTTCAGTGCACTCCATATATCGGAGTCGTCAAGGTCGGCATACATCTGCAGGGCATCATCGTGGGTAGCAAACCATTCTGCATTCACTTCGTTGCCCAAGAAATAGGCGAGGGCAGGAGCCGCAAAAATTTCTTTACCAGAACGAACTAAATCCTTGGCTCTCAATAATGTATTGACCAATATTTTCTCGTATCCAACAGCTGTCCTGTGCAGATAAACCTGCCAATACATCAGTCGTCTGGTCGTCAAAAAATTCTCGATAGAATAGATGCCTTTTGACTCAATTACCAGGCGGTCGTCCTTGACATTCAGCATTTTGATAATGCGTGCCGAACCGATGTTTCCTTCAGTGACTCCTGTAAAGAAAGAATCACGACGCAGATAGTCCAAACGGTCCATGTCGAGTTGACTGGAAATGAGTTGGTGGAAAATCTTGTTGGGGTATTCGTCCTTAAAGATACTGATGGCCAGATTCAGTTCGCCGTGTTTTTCACGGTTAATTTGTTCCATCATCAGCAACGAGATGTCTTCGTGGGAGATGCCGTGCATGAGTGTGTGCTCCAAAACGTGGGAGAAAGGACCGTGTCCGATGTCGTGCAGCAGAATGGCTATCTTGACAGCTTCTTCTTCAGAGTCGAAGATATAGACACCTTTCTCTTTGAGCGACTTCACTGCCTCCGACATCAGGAAGAGGGAGCCGAGGGAGTGTTGGAAACGGGTATGGCGGGCTCCTGGATAAACGACGGAAGCCAGTCCTAACTGATTGATGCGATTCAGGCGTTGGAAGAGCGGGTGCTGCACGATGTCGTAAATCAGTCCCATCCTAATCTTGATAAACCCAAACACAGGGTCGTTGATAATTTTATATCCGTCCATGAAATGTACTTTACTCTTGAATTCGTATGCAAAGATAATACATTCTTTAAAATTAACATCAACAAATTTGGTATTCTTTGCTTTTGTTTGTAAATTTGCGGCATGTTTAGGTTCAAAAGATTTGCCATTGATCAAGATCTCTGTGCCATGAAAGTGGGCATGGATGGTGTGATGCTTGGAGCTTGGGCTCAGGGTGGTAAGCGTATTTTAGACATAGGAACCGGCACAGGACTCATAGCCCTGATGATGGCGCAACGGAATCTTGATTCATTGGTGACAGCCATAGATATCGATGAAGGTGCCGTTCGTCAGGCCACTAAGAATGTGGAGAATTCGTATTTCCGTCATCAGATAGAGGTTAGGCACGAAGCCGTTCAGCAACATGAGGGATGCTATGATGCCATTGTGTGCAATCCTCCTTTCTTCAGCGACTCTCTGCCTGCTCCGGATGCCCAGCGCAATATAGCCCGTCATACCGATACCCTCAGTTATGCGGAACTGATGCAGGCTGCCTATCGCTT
>JAEEGI010006770.1_pt1 | contig 25847 bp, 24 predicted proteins | sample 8958751 | NCBI WGS metagenome assembly JAEEGI01 (sample SAMN16246545, study PRJNA631951) | gut metagenome | biome: gut microbiome; feature: rumen; material: KS-attached | host: Bos | place: Iran: Karaj | collected 2018-10
ACTTCGCCTTTGTGATGAATCCCTCCTGAATTCACATTAAAACAAATGTTGGTTTTTAAGTTTCGGACGGTAAGAATTTCTAACATTGCACCCCCTCTGGGGACATGTAGATTCGAAGCCGTAACGGGGGAAACTCCCGGACTCCCGACTCCCGAACTCCCGAAATGTGTATTTTTGAAAGAAAGAGAATTTAAAATTATATTTATATAATATATATATTATATAAATATAAAAAATTATTTCTTATTTCTTGGAAGTTGAAAACACGGAAAACGGGAGTTCGGGAGTCGGGAGTCGGGAGTTTAAAAATTTTACAATAATTATTTACAAGTTTATTAAGTTATGGAAGAAAAAATTATTCGTCCCACAACGAAGCCCGAGGCTATAAAGGGCAAGTTGCTGAAGTACAAGGTACTGACAAGTGATGAAGAACAACGCATTGAAACAGGAATTGAAACCGTGGCTTGCAGAAGAACATGCATCTGATTGGCGTTCAGCGACTTGCAAGTGCAATTTCGTTTCCTATCCGTTATCTGGGCTACTTTTCTTGCAGAACAGCCCATTTCTTTGTAATTTTGCCGTTGCAAATACGACTCAAAACTAATTCGAGGACTACAGCAGTTTGCTGAGCCGGTTGCGGAGTTGGTCGGCTTCGCTCTGGCGAATGGCGAGACGGATCTCACACGTGTTATCGTAGGTCTGGGAGAGTATGCGGGGATTCATCTCCTTGACAATGCGCATCACATCGTTCATCTGGGGATAGGCGAAGGTGTAGGTGATGACTTCCTCGACCTGGCGTACCTCGACAGTGGCATGGGCAATGGCATCGGCTGCAGCCTCACGATAGGCGACGATGAGACCGCTGGTGCCCAGATTGACACCACCGTAATAGCGAACGACGACAATGAGGATGTCGGTGAGTTCGTTGGAATTGATTTGCCCGAGAATGGGTTTGCCTGCAGTACTGGAGGGTTCGCCATCGTCGTTGGCACGAAACTCTCCCCTACCCGCTCCCAGCATGTAGGCATAACAGACGTGACGGGCGTCGTAGTATTTCTTGCGATAGTCAGCCAACAGTTGCTTCACCTCATCGACTGTTTCGACGTGGTGAGCAAAAGCGAGGAACTTACTCCGTTTCTCGGTATAATATCCCTCGCTTGTTGCTGTTATCGTTTTGAATTCGTCGGACATTTAACTCAGTTTATGTATGACCAGTCCAGAGCGGAGCTTTGGCTCAAACCATGTGGCCTTGGGAGGCATGATTTTGCCAGAATCGGCAATGTCCATAATCTGCTGCATGGTGACGGGATAGAGTGCAAGGGCTGCACGCATCTCACCACTATCGACACGACGCTTGAGTTCGCCCAGTCCGCGCAGTCCGCCAACAAAGTCGATGCGTTTGGAAGAGCGAAGGTCGCCAATGTTCAGTATCTCGTCGAGTATCAGACGACTGCTGATATCTACATCGAGCACTCCGATAGGATCGGTATTGTCGTAGGTGCCCTCCTTGGCCTTCAGACTGTACCAATGCTGGTCAAGATAGAGTGAGAACTCATGGAGTTGCTGTGGCTTATAAATGTCGGTGCCCTTATCCTCTACGATGAAGTTCACTTGCAGGGCTGCCAGGAATTCTTCCGACGAGAGGCCGTTGAGGTCTTTTACCACGCGGTTGTAGTCGAGAATGGTCAATTGGCTGGCTTGGAAGCATACTGCCATGAAATAGTTGTATTCCTCAGTTCCCTTGTGGTTGGGGTTCTGCTTCTGTTTCTCAGCTCCTACGAGGGCTGCTGCTGCAGAACGGTGGTGACCGTCGGCAATATACATGGAAGGCATTTTGGCAAACTCGTCGGTGATGGTCTGCATATCCTGCTCGTCGGAGATGACCCAGAACTGATGACGGAATCCGTCGATGGGGGCAATGAAATCGTACTCGGGCTCGGTAGCTGCGTAACGCACCAACAGGTCGTTGAGCACGGCATTGTCAGGATAAGCAAAGAACACGGGTTCGATATTGGCATTGTTCACACGGACGTGCTTCATGCGGTCTTCCTCTTTGTCGCGACGTGTCAGCTCATGCTTCTTGATGCGACCAGCCATATAGTCGTCGGTATGGGCGCACACCACAAGACCATACTGCGTCTTGCCGTTCATGGTCTGAGCATATATATAATAATGTTCGCGCGCGTCCTGCACGAGCCAGCCCTTGTCCTGGAACTTCTGGAAGTTTTCTGCTGCCTTCTCATAGACGCGTGGGTCGTACTCGGAAGTGCCTTCGGGGAAATCAATCTCGGGCTTGATGATGTGATAAAGACTCTTTTCATTATCGCCTGCCTCAGCGCGTGCCTCTTCGCTGTCGAGCACGTCGTAGGGGCGACTTTCCACTTGCTCCACCAGTTCTTTCGGTGGACGTATTCCTTTGAATGGTTTTACGATAGCCATGATTATTTAACATTTAACATTGAACATTGACCATTGAACATTGGACATTATAGATTGGCCTTGATTTTCTCGATCATCTCTGCATATTCAGCATCAGAGAGATACACCTTGCCTGGATTCATCTGGAACGTGCCGCCATAGTCGGGACCATCCACATATTTGGGAGCCAGATGAAAATGCAGGTGCGACAGTTTGTCGCTATAGGCACCATAGTTGATTTTCTCGGGATTGAAGGCCTTCTGCATAGCGCGAGTGACACGAGCCACATCAGCCATAAAGGCATTGCGGTCGGCGTCCGACAGTTCGTTGAGATCGTTCACATGGTCCTTATACGCCACAAGGCAACGACCACGATAAGTTTGCTCTTTAAAAAGGAATGCACGCGACACGGATAGCTCGCAAATCTCTATCATCAAATCGTGCAATGTTTGGTTGTTGGTGCAGTAGAGACACTGCTTTGGATCACTTTGCATAGATTATTTGTATTTAATATATACCTAATTTGTTGCAAAGATAAGAATTTCTATTGTAAATTAGAAATGATTCGCTAACAATTTCGTATATTTGTGAACTAAAATAACCTAATTATACAAAAATGGACTACAAACGTTTACTTACTATTAGCATGATTGCTGCATCAGTAACCACGATGCAAGCACAAAGTTTTGAAACAGCCCAGGAGGCAGTCACCAACATGGGTGTCGGATGGAATCTGGGAAACACCCTGGAGGCTCACGCGAAAAAGCCCAATCCCGACATAGACAGTTACTGGGGACAGGAAGGGCTGGAATCAGAGAACGACTGGGGACAGCCAAACACCAAGCCCGAAGTATTTAAAATGATGAAGGAGGCTGGATTCGGGGCTATCCGCATACCTGTCACATGGTATAACCACATGGATAAGAACGGCAATGTGAATGCAGAATGGATGGCCCGTGTGAAGCAAGTGGTTGACTATGCACTTGCAGAGGGGCTGTATTGCATCATCAACGTACACCATGACACCGGTGCTGACGAAGCTGGAACACATGTGTCATGGATAAAGGCAGAAGGTGCCAACTACGAAAAGAACAAGAGCAAATTCGAGAAGCTATGGCTCCAAATAGCCACCGAGTTCAAGGACTACGACCAGAAGCTGCTCTTCGAGAGCTATAACGAGATGCTGGATAAGTACAGTTCCTGGAACTATGCCACCAGTAACAAGTCGGGTGGATATAATGAAACTGAAGCCAAGGACGCCTACAAAGCCATCAACGACTACGCACAGAGTTTTGTAAACGTGGTGCGAGGCACTGAGGGCAACAATGGTGTGCGCAATTTGGTGGTGAACACTTATGGTGCCTGCTGTGGTGGCAAATGGGGTTCCAACGAACTTCCCATGGGTCCGATCAGAGAGATGAAACTGCCCGACGACGTGACCTCCAATCATCTCATCTTCCAGATTCACTCCTACCCCGGACTGAAACCCAACAACCTGGCTGCCATCAAGACCCAGGTGACTACCATGATGAGCGACCTAAAGAATATTCTTGCAGACAAGGGTGCTCCCGTCATCGTAGGCGAATGGGGAACACTGGATGATGACAGCGACGTCAATTACAATAATAACAAGACCAACTATCTGGACTTCTGTAAGCACTTCGTGACTGAGGCTAAGAATAATGACATCATCACTTTCTACTGGATGGGACTCTCTGACGGTTCGAATCGTTCGTTGCCGGTATTCCACCAGCCCGACTTGGCTGAAACCATTGTCAAAGCCTATCGTGGTTCAACTGAAGGATATAAATACCCTGTAAGAAGTGACATCATAGGCGACATCGTCACGGTTGTTGACTTCAAACAGCAATGGTCGGAAGTGTATCTCTATAATAAGACCATCAACACAAACACCTATAAAGCCATCGAACTGGAACTGGACGCTGCACCTGAATCGGGCGTTCTGAAATTCAAAGTCTATAAAAGCAATGGTGACGGGGTAAATGTTGACATCACTTCAGCCAAGAGCAAAATGACATTTACATCGGCTATGGGCAATAATCTGCAGAAGGTAACGCTACAATGCTTTAGCAACACTTACCAGACCAAGGTTAAGAGTGCCTATCTCGTGAAGAATGACGACACGAAAGAACAGTTGTATCTCACTCCTTTCTGGGGATGTTCCGTCGATGAGACTGTCATAACAGCCATCAATCCTATCGTCTATGGCAAGACGAATGATGACAACCATCAGATTTACAACCTGCAAGGTCTGCGCATAGGAAATCCGCAACGGGGTATATACATCAAGAACGGAAAGAAATACATAGCCAAATAACAAAGAAAGTCTCCCAAAGTTGGGAGGCTTTTCTTTTGCTACTATATCAGTAATTTACTTATTGACCTGGAACTTGGTGTCGCCATCCTTGAAGAAGGCATTGATCTGCTTGGCAGCAGCGATACCGGCATTGATGTTGGCCTCGGCTGTCTGAGCACCCATCTTCTTAGGAGTTGAGAAATAACGGCCCTCGAACTTCTGGAACTCGTCGTTGGCATCAGGCATGATGTCGGTAACGAACTTCAGGTCTTCACGCTCCTGCATCAGCTTGATCAGCTCAGGCTCGTTGATAACTTCCTTACGGGCTGTGTTCACCAGCACACCACCCTTCTTCAACTTGCCAACCAATGCATAGTTGATGCTCTGCTTGGTCTCAGGAGTTGCAGGGATGTGGAGCGAAACAACATCGCAGGTCTCGAAGAGTGCATCCTGATTGGCTACTGCATGAACGCCAGCCTTCTCGATTACCTCTGCAGGGCAGAAAGCATCGTAAGCATAAACATCCATGCCAAAGCCCTTGGCAATACGAGCCACGTTGCGACCAACGTTACCGAAAGCCAGGATACCCAGTTTCTTGCCCAACAGTTCTGAACCGCTCTTACCATTGTAGAAACCGCGAACAGCCATTACCAGCAAGCCGAAAACCAATTCGGCAACAGCATTGGCATTCTGTCCTGGAGTGTTCTCTGCAACAACATTGTGAGCTGTGGCTGCTGCCAAATCGATGTTGTCGTAGCCAGCACCAGCACGAACCACAATCTTCAACTGCTTGGCTGCGTCGAGCACCTCAGCATCCACCTTATCCGAACGGATAATCATTGCGTCGGCATCCTTCACAGCGTCCAGCAACTGGGTCTTCTCAGTATATTTCTCGAGCAGCACCAGCTCATTGCCTGCTGCTTCTACTTCTGCTTTAATTCCATTAACAGCAGCTGCTGCGAATGGTTTCTCTGTAGCAACTAATACTTTCATAATTCTCAATTATCAATTGTCAATTATCAATTAGTGCTGAGCCTCGAATTCCTTCATGCAGGCTACGAGCGCATTGCAACCCTCGATGGTCTGGGCATTGTAGCAGCTGGCACGGAAACCACCAACTGAACGGTGACCCTTCACACCTACCATACCCTTAGATACGGCAAAGTCGAGGAAGTCTTTCTCCAACTCCTTGTACTCGTCAGCCATGACGAAGCAGATGTTCATGAGTGAACGGTCCTCCTCAACGGCAGTACCACGGAACATCTTGTTGCGGTCGATTTCGCCATAGACAATCTCGGCACGCTGCTGAGCCAGCTTATCCATTGCCTCAACACCACCGCTCTTCTTAATCCAGCGAAGTGTCTCAAGAGCACTGTAGATAGGAACAACAGGAGGAGTATTGAACATAGAACCCTTATCAACATGGGTGCGATAGTCGAGCATAGTAGGAATCTCACGGGGAGCCTTACCCAGTTTCTCGTCCTTCACGATAACGATGGTTACACCAGCCATAGCCAGGTTCTTCTGAGCACCAGCGTAGATGGCATCATACTTCTTCACGTCGATAGGACGGCTGAAGATATCAGACGACATATCGGCAATCAGAGGTACATTTACGTCAAGATCCTTGCGAATCTCTGTACCGTAGATGGTGTTGTTGGTAGTGATGTGCAGATAGTCAGCATCAGCAGGAACACTCCATCCTTTAGGAATGAAGGTATAGTTGGCATCAGCAGAAGAAGCTACCTCTACTACCTCACCAAACAACTTAGCTTCCTTCATAGCCTTCTTTGCCCAAACACCAGTGTTCAGGTAGGCAGCCTTCTTAATCAGGAAGTTGAAGGGAATCATGCAGAACTCTAAGGATGCACCACCACCCAGGAAGATGACTGAATAACCCTCAGGAATCTGCAGCAGCTCCTTCACCAGAGCTACAGCCTCATCAACTACGGGCTGGAAATCCTTTGCACGGTGGCTAATCTCCATCAGAGAGAGACCAGAACCATTAAAATCAAGACACTGTTGAGCAGTCTTCTCAATCACTTCGCGGGGAAGCATCGAAGGACCTGCATTAAAGTTGTACTTCTTCATTTTTGATTGTGATTTTAATTATTTATACTATCAAATTATTATCTGTTTCTGAAAAACGATGCGAAATTACACTTTTTATTTGAATTAGGCAAATATTTAAGCAATAATTAAGCATTTTCTTTGATTTTCTTACGTTTTGCAAAGCCGGAGTTACACTTTTCTATCTCACAGGCTCAATTATTGTCTTTATGCCCTTTATCTTCTCGCCCTGAGTCTGACGAATGACTTGCTGGAGCTTTTCACGTTTCACAGCAACATAGGTATATCTGTCATTGACATCAATACGTCCTATCTCGTCAGCCTGCAGGCCACCTTTCTTGCAAAGGAAGCCTACGATATCGCCCTTCGACACCTTGTCCTTCTTGCCCTTACCGATGTAGAGGGTTGCCATACGGGGAAGACTCACCCCCTGCCCCTCTCTGGGTAGAGAGGGGAGTGAATACTCCTCTATATTGCCCTCAACATATTCTGGGATATGTTCTTCCGGACCTGTGATGAAGAATGCCCTACCCTGCTTGTCCCAACGGGCTGTTCGACCCACGCGATGGATATAGCCTTCCTCGCTCTCGGGCATGTGGTAATGGATAATGTTCTGAATGTCGGGAATATCAAGACCACGTGAGGCAAGATCGGTAGCCACCAGTACGTTGGCTGACCCATTGGAGAAACGGTAGAGGGCTGCCTCGCGCTGCTTCTGTTCCAAACCGCCATGAAAGAAACTGGTGACGAATCCCTGTTCCGTCAGATAGTTGTTGACGCGTTCCACGCTGTCGCGATAGTTCAGGAACACGATACTGCTCTCGTCGCCAAAACCAAGCAACAGGTTGCGCAGTGTTTCAAGTTTATCCTTCTGAGGGCTCTTTACCTCATAGAGCGTAACCCTTTCGGACGTCTGCTCCTCTTCAGGCAGGAAATCAACCAGTGTCCCCTTCTTTGCCATATTGACAAACTGGGGTATCTGCTCGGCATTGGTTGCTGAGAGCAGGATGCGACGCTGCAATGCCGGCAGGCTCTTGATGAGTTTCTGCATCTCCTGATGGAACCCCATCGCAAGACATTTGTCAAACTCGTCAATGACGAGCCAACGAATGTGATAGCGGTTGATGTTCTCCTTGTCTAAGTGGTCGTTGAGTCGTCCGGGTGTTCCAAATATGATTTGGGGTTTTACTTCCTTCAGTTTCCGATGTTCATCCATCGTGGCACGTCCACCATAGCAACTGGCAGAACGGATGCCTGACCCCATATCGCGAAGTACGGTGTCAGACTGAAGAGCAAGTTCGCGACCAGGCACTACGACCAATGCCTGTACGTCGTCCGACGTTGCATCCAACTGCTGTATCAACGGCAACAGGTATGCCAATGTCTTACCAGTACCCGTCGGAGATAGTAAAACAACATCACCGTCGGAGCACAGGATGGCTTCGGCGGCGTGTTGCTGCATCTCGTTAAGTTCAGAAATGCGTAGTTTCTTCAGGATTTTATCGATATCCACGACTTATTTCTTCTCTTCTTTCTTTTCTTCAGTCTTCTTGAAAGTAGACTTGTAACGCTTGTTCAAACCGTTGATAACGTCGTCGGTGATGTCGAAGCGCTTAGCTGCATAGAGAATATTGTCGCCCTGCTTGGTCAGAATCATGTCGTACTTCTTGTCCTTGTTGTAAACAGCAAGGAAGTGCTGCAGAGAATCGCGCAAACCGTCATTATAGGTTGCTGTCTCGTTGGCAAGTTCATTCTCCAAGCGAGCCTGCAACTGCTGCAGGTCGTTCTGCTGGCGTTGGATGGCTGCCTGCTGGCTCTCAGCCTGCTCACGACTGGTGAAACCGTTGTTGTTGAGCTTCTGCTGGAAGTTGTTCATGGCATTCTGCAACTGCTGTCCCTTCTGGGTCAGTGTGTTGCGAGCGTTATTGCTCTTCTTCTGGAGAACCAGTGTGAAGTCTTTACAATAGTCATACTGGGTCATCAGTGAGTCAACCTCAACATAAGCAATTTTCAGACCACCACCGTTGCCATTGTCAGCAGAAGCTGGTTGTTCGTCCATCTTTGGACTTGCATTGTTGCAAGAGGCCAGTGCCAATACGGCAACTGCAGCCATCATCATGTACTTTTTCATTGTTGTTTTCTTTTTTTTTTCGTTATTTCGTTATTTCGTTCTTTCGTTATTATGACGATTTCTCATCAACTGCGAAGCGACTCTTCCTGCGCATCTCGCGATCTTGATCCATGACACAGTGAATGCCCCTGTCGTGCATGGCCTTACTGTCGTGAATATGCTGCGACGAGAAGGTGCCATTTTTGCGTGAAAGGACTTTTATTAGAAAAAAAGCCATTCCTATAGCAATTATTAACGTGCTGAATAGTAAGATTCTCACCATAAATGATTAATTTTGCACTTGCTTTGCAATTTTCGACTGCAAAGATAAACAATAAATTTAGAAAACCGATAAAATAAACATTAATAATGAATAAAAGTGAGTTAAAACCTGCAGTTGTCTTCGAACATTTTGCGAAGATTAACGAAATTCCACGCCCTTCGAAGCGTGAAGAGAAGATGATTGAGTACTTGAAGAGCTTCGGTGAGAGCCGTGGTTTGGAGACGAAAGTCGATGAAGTGGGCAACGTGATTATCCGCAAGGGAGCTACCCCTGGATATGAGGACTGCAAGACGGTTATCCTGCAGAGCCACATGGATATGGTTTGCGACTGTCTGCCTGATGTAAAGATTGACTTCGACAAGGAGGGTATTACCTCTTATATAGATGGAGAGTGGATGCGTGCCAAGGGTACCACATTGGGTGCTGACGACGGTATCGGTATAGCCATGGAACTGGCTGTGCTCGACAGCAACGACATAGAGCATGGTCCTATCGAATGCGTGTTCACCCGCGACGAGGAGACTGGTCTGACTGGAGCCGAGGGTATGAAGCCCGGATTTATGACTGGCGACTATCTCATTAACCTCGACTCAGAAGACGAGGGTGAAATCTTTGTGAGCTGTGCCGGTGGTCGCACCACCTCTGCACAATTCGACATCAAGCGTCACCCCGCCCCCGAAGGCTATTTCTACATCAAGGGCTCAGTGAAGGGACTCGTTGGTGGCCACTCTGGCGACGACATCAACAAGAAACGTGCCAACGGACTGAAGATTGTTGCTCGTTTTGTCTATCAGGAGATGGAGCGCTACGAGGGTATTCATCTGGTTCGTTTCCATGGCGGCAGTCTGCACAATGCCATTCCGCGTGGTGGCTACTTCGTATTGGCTGTGCCCAATGATATCAAGGAAAACATCCGTGCTGACTGGAATGTTTTCTCTGCTCAGGTTGACGAGGAGTTCCACGTCACCGACCAGCACATGGTTTGGCGCATGCGCAGCTACGACCCGGAGCCATATATTGACGACGAGGTAGCCCGACGTTTCGTCTATGCCCTGCAAGCCGTTGACAACGGTGTCTTCTCCGTATGTCAGGACGAGGCACTGGGCGGTATGACTGAGACCTCCAGCAATCTGGCACGTGTAGAGACTAATGAAAAGACCATCGACATTGTCACCTCACAGCGTTCAAACGTCATGTCGAACCTCGACAATATGTGTAACACCATTGCTGCTGCCTTTAAGTTGGCTGGTGCCAAGGTTACTCACTCCGAGGGCTATCCCGCATGGAAGATGCGTCAGAACAGCGAACTGCAACGCATTGTGAAATACACTTATCACAAGTTGTTCCAGAAGGATCCTGTCATCCGGGGCATCCATGCCGGACTGGAGTGCGGACTCTTTGCTGAGCGCTATCCCAACCTCGACATGGTGAGCATGGGTCCCACCCTGCGTGATGTGCACACTCCCGACGAGCGTCTGCTCATCCCTACTGTCGAAATGGTGTGGGATCACCTGTTACTCACCCTCAAGAACATACCCCATCAGTCATGAAGCGCCTTATATATATTATAATAGGTGTAGCCCCCCTGCTGTTTGCTTCGTGCGGACCACAGGCTGAAGCAGAAGACTTGGTGGAAGAGTTTATGGAGCAGAACATGCGCGAGGGACTGAAGCCATCGTCAGTACATTTCACTGACATTGACTCCACCCATGCCATGACTGATTCCATCGTCGTCAACCTCCGTCAGTTGGCTCGTCAGGCCAAGCGCTATCGTCCTGATCTCAAATATGCCCCTGACCAACCTTTCAAGAAACTGATGGTTACTCGTGTCAGATACGAGTTGGACGACCAGGAAGTCAGCGACACCTACTATCTCGACATGGCGCTGACGCGTGTTGTCGCTTTCAAGGAGAACTAAAAAAGAGCCCTGCCACAAAATGAATGTGACAGGGTTTCTTTATTGATGACACTTACAGTCTGCTTACCTGCTTGACGCCCTTCACTGTGCGCAGTTTTCGGATGAGGGATTCAAGACGGGAATTGTCGTCAATCATAATTTCCAGATTTCCACTGAAGAGACCATCGTGAGAATCGATATTGATAGAACGCAAGACGAGTTTCTCATCCTTGGAAATAATACTGGTCAGATTGTTGACAATACCGATATCATCGTTGCCTATGACACGCAGGGTGATGGCATACTGCGAACCGCCCTTACCACTCCAGCGGGCCCTAACCACACGATAGCCGAAACGCTTCTTCAGTTCTGGTGCATTGGGACAGTCTTCACGATGAATCTTGATGCCACCGCTCACAGTGACAAAGCCAAACACCTTGTCGCCATAGATAGGTTGACAGCAACGCGCCAACTGATAGTCAACACCCTTCAGGTTGCGATCAATCACCAACACATCGTCAGAAAGCTGGGAACTGAACGACGTCAGCTGAGAATTGTCGAGCACAAAGTCAGCAGCTGTCTGGGCGACATTGTTACCGGTAACAGGCTGTTCGCCCTGCTGCAACTCAACATACTTGTCAATCACCTGGTTGACATCTAACGTGCCATCAGCTATCTGGCGGTAGAAGTCGCTGGTCTCCTTGAAACCCAGTTTCTTGACAAGATGCTGCATGGTGGATTCTTCCATGTCCACCTTGCGATTCTTGAACTTACGCTCCAACGACTCCTTGGCAAAAAGAGCCTCCTTGACCTGCGTCTCTTTCAGCGCCAGACGAATCTTCGACTTGGCCCTTGACGTCTTAACGATATTGAGCCATTCCTGTCGGGGCTTCTGAGTGGAAGCTGTCATGATTTCCACCTGGTCGCCACTCTGCAATACCTGTCGGAGTGACACCACCTTATTATTAATACGGGCACCTGTGCACGTATTGCCTATCTTTGAATGGATATGATAGGCAAAGTCAAGAACGGTGGCTCCCTTGGGGAATTTATAGAGATCGCCCTTGGGCGTGAACACGAAGACCTCATCCTCATAGAGATCCATCTTAAACTGATCCATTGCCTCCAGCCCGTCGGATGTTTCCAGCATGGAACGGATATTGGTCAACCAATCGTCAAGACCTGACTCACCCTTTACGCCCTTATAGCGCCAATGGGCTGCCACACCGCGTTCGGCTATCTCATCCATACGCTCTGTACGGATCTGCACCTCGACCCATTTCTGTTCAGGACCTAATACGGTGATATGCAGACTCTCATAACCATTCGTCTTAGGCACCGACAACCAGTCGCGCAGACGCTTGGGATTAGGCTGATACATATCCGTCACGATAGAATAGACCTGCCAACAATGCATTTTCTCTTTTTCTATCGGAGAGTCAAGAATCACACGGATGGCAAAGAGGTCGTAAACACCCTCGAAGGCACACTTCTGCTTCTTCATCTTCTGCCAGATGGAGTGGATAGACTTGGTGCGCCCCTTGATATGAAACTTCAATCCTGCAGCTTCCAAGTGTTCCTTGATAGGCTGGATGAAGCGTTCGATATAGGCATCACGGCTTTTCTTCGTCTCACTCAGTTTCTCCCTGATATGATAATAGGCATCATGCTCCAGATATTTCAGCGACAGGTCCTCCAGTTCGCTCTTCAGTTTATACAAGCCCAACTTATGCGCCAAAGGGGCATAGAGATAGGCAGCTTCCTCGCTCACCTCCTTCTGTGCATCAGCCTGCTGGGTATCACGAATCTGGCGCATCAAGTTGACGCGATCGGCTATCATGATAAGGATGACACGCATATCCTCAGCAAAAGAAAGAAGCAGGTTACGGAAATTCTCCGTCTCAATGACAGGATTCTTCTTATAGAGCTCCTGAATGCGCTGCAGACCATGAAGAATGCGAGCCACCGACTCGCCAAACTCACGACGTACAGCATCAATGGTAAGATAGCCATCCTCGATACAGGGATGCAACAGGATAGCCAGAACGGCATCACGTTTCAAACCGATTTCCTCAACCACCAGATAGGCTGTCTGGAAACCCAACAGCATGGGATTCAACCCAAACACATCACGACGGATATGATTCTGCTCGATATAACCCATCAGATAATGGCGCATTTTCTCCTCGTCGTCATCTGTAAGCGACGGAGCGATAGCCTGCTTGACGCTATTATATAGCGAGAGAATCTCTTCTTTTTCCTGTGGTGTAAACTCAAACTTTTCTGTCATTACGGAGACAAAGGTACTAAAAAAATGAGAATTGACAACTGATAATAAAAAAAAATTCATAACTTTGCCGTGAAAATACTATAATCATGGTAGACGACATATTATTACGAATGCAGCAACTCGTCAGAGAATTGAACGAAGCCTCTGACGCCTATTATAATGGTCAGGCAGAACGGATGACCGACTACGAATGGGATGCACGTTTCGACGAACTGAAGAAACTGGAACAGGAGACAGGCAAAACCCTGCCCGACTCCCCGACACAGAAAGTTTCGGAAGACAGCATCACTGGCCAGAAAGAGGAGCATGAGTATGCAGCCCTCTCACTCGCCAAGACCAAACAGACAGCTGAACTGGTGAAATGGGCAGAAGGATTGCCCATCTGGATTTCATGGAAACTGGATGGTCTGACGCTCGTTGCAACTTACGATAACGGAGCACTGACCAAGGTAGTGACACGAGGTAACGGACACATCGGAACCAACATTACCCATCTTGCAAAAGCCATTAACGGCATTCCGCAACAAATTGGCTATAAGGGACATACCGTAATCCGAGGAGAAGCCGTTATCAGCTATGATGACTTCGAACGCTTCCTGATTGAGAGTGGTGAAGACTATGCTAATCCGCGCAACCTGGCCTCCGGTTCACTGACCTTAAAAGACGTGGAAGAAGTACGCCAGCGCCACATCCAATGGATACCGTTTACCCTGGTGCATATTGACGAGGACATCACCTCGTGGGGCGAACGGATGGCTTGGTTGGAACAGCAAGGTTTTGCTACTGTTGAGCACGAAAAGGTAGAACATCCCGACCAACAAGCTGTAGAAGAATGTATCGCAGCCTTCACCCAGAAAGTTACCAGCAAACAGAATCCTTACCCTGTTGACGGACTCGTCATCTGTTACGATGATACCGACTATGCCCAGACTGGCAGTATCACGGGGCATCATGCCACTCGTGCAGGATTGGCGTTCAAATGGCAGGATGAAGCAGCCGACACCATTCTGGAGAAGATAGAATGGTCGTGCGCAGCCAGCACCATCTCGCCTGTTGCCATTTTCCAGCCCGTCGAACTGGAAGGAACAACCGTCAAGCGTGCCTCGCTCTGCAACATCAGTGAGTGCGAAAGACTGGGGATTGGGACCAAGGGTACAGAAATCAGTGTCATCAAAGCCAACAAGATTATTCCGAAGGTGATTCAAGTGAAGCGGACGGAAGGGTCGCTGGAGATTCCCCACGAATGTCCCGTCTGTCACGCTAAGACGGAGATTCGCATCAGTGAGGCCAGTGGCACGAAAACCCTGCATTGTACGAATGCAGAATGCCCTGCCAAGCAACTGAAGAAGTTTGCCCGCTTTGTATCGAAAGAGGGTATGAACATCGACGGTATCTCCGAACAGACCTTGGCAAAGTTCATCAACCTCGGTTGGGTGAGCGAATATGCCGACCTCTACAACCTGAGGAGCCACATTCGCGAATTGGCAAATATGGAGGGCTTTGGCGAGAAGTCGGCCTCGAACATCATGCGCAGCATTGATCGCTCTGCCCAGGTTGAAGCGCACCGTTTGCTCTATGCGCTGAACATTCCCCTCTGCGGACTGGATGTCTGCAAGCGACTGCTGGGAGCCTACCCTATCGACGAGTTGGTAGCTGCTACTGTCAAGGAGACTGGCGATTTGTTTGAGCCGTACCAGGAGGCATCGGAAGTCTTTGCCCATGTCAACGGTATCGGTCCTGAGAAATCGGCTTCGTTTGTCAATTGGTTCCGTGATGCCCATAACATGCAACGCTATCAGCATCTGAGAGAGAAAATTGAGGTGACACAGGCCTCCAATGAACCCACAGGTAACAGGTGCGAGGGACTTACCTTCGTGGTCACTGGCGACGTGCATCACTATAAGAACCGCAACGAACTGAAAGCATATATTGAGTCGCAGGGAGGCAAAGTGGCTTCAGCTGTGAGTGGTTCTACCAATTTCCTCATCAACAATGATGTAACCTCTACCTCTGGAAAGAACCAAAAGGCCAAGCAATTGGGCATTCCTATCATCTCCGAGGACGAGTTTGTAGAACGGTTTAGAGATTAATATGCAACAGCAGCGAGTGATTGCACCTTTATTACCAGTAGCCATAGCGTTCATTCTTGGAATCATCGTGGGCCGCTATACTGACTATGGGGCTGTCACTACGCTTGCCATACTTGCCGGACTCATTGGGATAGCCCTCTGCCTGTTTCGCTTTCCCAAAGTTCAGTCACTCTTCATCTTACTCATCCCAATGGTGATGGGCTGTCATCTCATCCAACATCCCCTACCCGATATCCCTGTGGTGAAACGGGCTGGCGAAAGGATGCTGGAATATCGCGAACAGCTGCTGCAACAATACCGGGCGACGATGAATCCTGCAACCTACGAAGTGGTGGCAGCAATGACGCTGGGCGACAAAACGGCACTCACCAAGGAGACAAGAGTAAAATTCAACATGACTGGAGCCTCGCATATTCTTGCCATCAGCGGACTCCACCTGGGCATCATCTATATGATGGTCTCTCTCTTGGCATGGGGAAGGCGATGGCGCATCGTAGCCCAAGTGCTGACCTTAGTGCTGCTTTGGGGGTTTGCTTTTCTGGTAGGCCTGCCAGCAAGTGTTGTCAGGGCAACCACCATGTTGACCATCTATGGGTTGCTTTCGTTGGGCTATCGCCAGAATTCGAGTCTTAACGTTTTGGCTTTCACCGCCATCGTGATACTTGCCTGCCAGCCCGAAGCGCTGTTTGAGGTGGGGTTCCAGATGTCTTACCTTGCCGTGTTTGCTATTTTGCTGTTCTATCCCACTCTTTATGGTATGATTTCCGAGAAATGGCTCATGGAACATCGTGTGGTGCGCTGGGTATGGGGCATGACGACAGTCTCGCTGTGTGCACAACTGGGCGTAGGACCACTCATCGCGTTCTATTTCCACCGGTTCTCCACTTATTTTCTCTTGACCAATTTCATTGTCATTCCCTGCGCCTATCTCATCCTCGTCGGAGGCTTTCTCCTGTTGCTCACGTCGTGGACAATGATAGCATCGGCATTAGCAACTGTAGTCACCATCATGACCCAGTCGCTCACTGCCATTGCAGCCCTTCCCATTGCCTCCATCGGGAATCTCTATCCTTCTCTTTTGCAAACCGTTTTGGTTTATGTACTTATCGGCTGTCTATCTATTATTTTTCTTAAGTTATGGCAAACCTATTCAGTATTATACCGATAATATTTCGTGCCCATCGCCCCAGTAAGACGGGTGATATGTTGGCTGTTAATATTCCCTTCTGGATTCGGAAGGGCTATGAGGGAATGACGTTCTTCGGAACCATTATCACTCACAGCAAGGAGGAGGCCGAACATTTCAACAACAGCCTGGATGCGATGAAGAACCACGAAATGATTCATCTGTACCAAGCACGCGCTACCCGCGACTCATGGGTATGCTTCTACTGGAAATACCTCGTCTATTGGCTGAAGGCTTGCCATTATCGCAAGCACCTGCGCAATGCAGGCTATCTGCTCAATCCTTTTGAACTGGAAGCCTATGGCCACATGTACGACCTGCATTATCTGGACGACAAAGAAAACGGCACCACTGAGTGGCGCCGCTATGCTGCAATGTCGTTGGAAGAACGCTTGCGAGTTTATTTTGCACGGAAACGCTCCGCCTGCGACTGAATCAGTTCCTTGTCATCAAAGTAGTTAATCTGCATGGCACTGCGCACCTCGCTCATCGTCTGGGCAGCAGTCTCACGAGCCTTCTCCGTACCTTTCTTCAGGATATTATATATTTCCGGAATATCCTGCTCGAACTCATGACGACGCTGGCGCATGGGCTCCAGGAACTCGTTGAGTATCTGATTGAGGAACTTCTTGCACTTCATATCACCCAATCCGCCACGACGGTAGTGGTCTTTCAACTCGTCGAGGTTCTGATATTCAGGCCAATATTGTGCGAAATGTTCGTCCTTAGAGAAAGCGTCAAGATAAGTAAATACGGCATTGCCTTCTACGTGACCTGGGTCGTTAAGATTGACATGAGTGGGGTCCGTGTACATGGAGCGAACTTTCTGCCAAACGGTATCGGCATCGTCAGAGAGATAAATGCAGTTGCCGAGTGATTTCGACATTTTTTCCTTACCATCTGTTCCTGGCAGACGACGGGCAGTCAGATTCTCAGGTAACAGAATGTTGGGTTCAACAAGAACGGGGGCGTATATCTGATTGAAGCGACGCACCAATTCGCGTGTCACCTCCAGCATCGGCTCCTGGTCTTCACCAGCAGGAACGGTGGTTGCTTTAAACAATGTAATGTCTGCAGCCTGACTGACAGGATAGCAGAAGAATCCCAAGGGAATACTTTCACCCTCGAAACCACGCATTTTCACCTCAGTCTTCACTGTCGGGTTACGCTGTACACGACTCACGCTGACGAGGTTCATCAGATAGGTAGTCAGCTCAGCCAACTCCGTAATCTGACTTTGTATAAAGAGTGTGCACTTCTCTGGATTCAAACCAGCAGAAAGATAATCCAGGGCTACCTCAATAATATTCTGACGAATCTTTTCGGGATTGTCGGCATTATCCGTTAAAGCCTGCACGTCAGCCATGAATACGAACATTTTCTCATAGTCGCCAGCTTCTTGTAATTCTACTCGGCGGCGTAGTGAACCGATATAGTGTCCTAAATGGAGTTTTCCTGTTGGACGGTCACCAGTCAATATAATTTTTCCCATTTCTTTTTAATATTGTCTAATTTGGTGTGCAAAGTTAATAAAAATATTGCAAACAAAGGAACAATTTCTTCGCAAATGTTTGCAAAGCATAGATTGCACACTTTTGCAAACACTTTTTCTTGGTGATTTCTGCATTATTTTGTATCTTTGCATCAGTAAAAAAACAAAATTATGGTATTAACTGACCGCGAACTTTTCCTACTCGTCATCTGTACGGTGTTCTACATCACCTTATTTATATTGGTGATACAAAACAACCGTCGCAAGATTCAACTGCTACAGAGCCGACTCGACAATATTCATGCCATGCAGAAAATGGCTGTTATTGAGCAAAGGGATCATGATGTAAACAGTATCTTTTCCTCGCCAGTTTACCAGCGTATCAAGCAATATATTGCCAGCGGGCAAAACATAGCCGAGGATGACTGGGCAGAACTGACGGAAGTGGTAAACAGGGTTTATACGGGTTTCACTGACAAACTCTTCAGCCTCTATCGGATGAGCGATCAGGACTACCACGTCAGCCTGCTGATTAAAATCAGACTGCAACCGAAAGACATTGCAACGCTGACAGCCCACTCCAAGGAGAGCGTAGCCACCACCCGCAGTCGGCTCTACCAAAAGGTGTTTGGCAAGAAGGGCTCTACGAAAGATTGGGATGATTTTATCCTCTCGATTTAATTAGAATAACAATATAATATATAAGAATATGATAGACTATTTGATTGCAAACATGTGGCAGGTATGGGCCGTCGTCGCCATCGTCTGCCTGATTCTGGAACTTTCATCAGGTGATTTCTTTATCATCTGCTTCTCCATCGGAGCCGTATTTGCCCTCATCTCAGCAGTACTCGGCTTAAGCATCTATTGGCAGATTTTTATCTTTGCCCTCTTCACCTTGCTGAGCGTGTTATTCGTCAGACCTGTTGCTTTGCGCTATCTGCACAAGAACGATCCAAACAAATTGTCAAATGCAGATGCGCTGATGGGACGTACCGGACGTGTGACAGAGGAAATCAAGGCTGGTGCAAGTGGCTATGTACAGATTGACGGTGACCTTTGGAAAGCCGTCAGTAATAGCGACATTGCAGTTGGCACTACCGTCCGTGTCATCGGGCGCGAAAGCACTATCCTCACCGTAAAACAGCTTTAAACATGAAACTTTAAATATTAAACATTAAATATTATGGACATTATGACTTACGTATTGATTGCCATTGTTATCATGGTATTAATCTTTGCCAAAAAGGCAATTGTTATCATCCCTCAGTCGGAGACGCGCATCATCGAGCGTCTGGGTCGCTACTACGCTACCCTGAACCCTGGTATCAACATCATCATCCCCTTCATCGACCGAGCCAAGGAGATTGTGGTATTGAACCGTGGACGCTACACCTACTCCGACTCTATCGACCTGCGTGAACAGGTTTACGACTTCCCATCACAGAATGTTATCACCAAGGATAACATCCAGATGGAAATCAACGCCCTGCTCTACTTCCAGATTGTCGATCCGTTCAAAGCCGTTTATGAGATTTCCAATCTGCCCAACGCCATCGAGAAACTGACGCAGACCACGTTGCGTAACATCATCGGTGAACTGGAATTGGACGAGACGCTGACTTCGCGCGACACTATCAACACCAAGCTGCGTGCCGTTCTGGACGACGCTACCGACAAATGGGGTGTGAAGGTGAACCGCGTAGAACTGCAAGACATCGTGCCTCCTTCAACCGTACTGAATGCAATGGAGAAACAGATGCAGGCCGAACGTAACAAACGTGCACAGATTCTGACCTCAGAAGGTGAGAAAGCAGCCGAGATTCTGGCTTCAGAAGGTGAGAAGACGGCTATCATCAACCGTGCCGACGCCCAGAAGCAACAGGCCATCCTGCATGCCGAAGGTGAGGCACAGGCTCGCATCCGCAAGGCCGAGGCTGAAGCAAAGGCTATCGAACTGATTACCGAGGCTGTAGGCAAGAGCACCAATCCTGCCAACTACCTGCTGGCTCAGAAGTATATCCAGATGATGCAGGAACTGGCTCAGGGCGATAAGACGAAGACCGTTTACCTGCCTTACGAGGCTACCAACCTGATGGGCTCTATCGGAGGCATCAAGGACTTATTCAAATCAGAGTAAATTTATTTATCCTAAACAAATACAATTATGAAAGAACTGAAAGGAACAAAGACTGAGAAAAATCTGCAGGAAGCATTTGCAGGTGAGTCAATGGCTCGCAACAAGTACACTTACTGGGCATCAAAGGCCAAGAAGGACGGCTACGTACAGATAGCTGCCATCTTCGAGGAGACTGCTGCCAACGAGAAGGAACATGCCAAGATGTGGTTTAAACTGCTGGAGGGCGGAGCCATCAAGGACACTGCCAGCAATCTGGAGGCTGCAGCAGGTGGCGAGAACTTCGAGTGGACCGATATGTATGCCCGCATGGCCAAGGAGGCTCGCGAGGAGGGATTTGACGAGATAGCCGAGAAGTTCGAGGGTGTTGCCGCTATCGAGAAGGCTCACGAGGAGCGCTATCGCAAACTGTTGGACAATGTGAAGAAGGAGCGTGTGTTCTCAAAGGACGGCGACGTCATCTGGCAGTGTGCCAACTGTGGTCACATCGTCGTTGGCAAGAAGGCTCCCGATGAGTGCCCCGTCTGCAACCATCCGCAGTCTTACTTCCAGGTGAAGGCAGAGAACTATTAATTTCGTCCCCCTAAGTTAGGGGGAACAAAAAAGGGTCTGAACAAACACATTTTCCTTCGTTCAGACCCCTCCTAACCTCCCCTAACTTAGGGGAGGATTTTATTTCATTTCCTTTTCCAAGAAATTGATGCACTGGCGGAACAGGTGGTTGCGTGTGTTGCCACCATAGATGCTGTGGTTGCGATTGGTATATACCAGCTGGCTGAAGTCTTTGTCGGCCTGCACCAGTGCCTCGGTATATTCTGCAGCATTGCGCAGATGCACATTATCGTCGGCTGAGCCGTGACAAAGCAACAGCGCACCATGCAGACTGCCCACCCTGCTGATGGGGTTCTGGTCGTAACCGTTGGGGTTCTCCTTGGGTGTGCGCATGAATCGCTCTGTATAGATGGTATCGTAGTAACGCCATGAAGTGACAGGAGCAATAGCCACACCGGCACGGAATACGGGACGGCCCTCCGACATGGACATCAGCGTGTTGAAACCACCATAGCTCCAACCCCAGATGGCTATGCGGTCTTTATCCACATACGACTGCCTGCCAAGCCACAAGGCTGTCTCCACCTGATCGCGCGACTCCAGTTCGCCCAATCTCAGGTAGGTACACTTCTCGAAATCAGCACCGCGTCCGCCCGTTCCGCGTCCATCGACACAAACACAGACGAAACCCTGCTGACAGAGATACTGTTCGATGATGGCACCCTGTCCGTTCATTCCGATATTCCACGCATCCTTCACCTGTTGCGAACCAGGTCCGCTATACTGATACATCACCACAGGATAGCGCTTCTGAGCATTGAAATCAGCAGGTTTAACCAGCCAGCCATTGAGTTTGATGCCCTCGGAAGTGGTGAAGGTAAAGAGCTCGCGCTTGCCGAGTGGCAGTTTGGCGAGTGTAGCCTTCAGTTCCTGATTGTCAGTAATCGTAGTCTGTCGCTTTCCGTCGCCGGCACAAAGGGTGATGACGGGAGGCGTGTTCAGATTGCTCCACGTATGGATGAAGTATTTGTGGTTCTTGCTGAATACGGCACTGCTCCATCCTGCCTGATTGGTCAGACACTCGCGCTTGCCATTGGCATGAGCCACATAGACGCGCTGGTCGCAAGGTCCCTGTTCGTGGGATGCATAATAGACATCGCCCGTAGCATCGTCGATGCCATAGACTGCCGACACCTCGTAACTGCCCTGCTCCACCTGGCGCAGCAACTGTCCGTTGAGGTTGTAGAGATAGAGGTGCATCCAACCATCCCTGTCGCTGGGCAGCAGCATATACTTGTCTGTCACTCTGAACCAACTGGCGCACTCCTCCTTGATGTATTTCTGCGTCTTATCCTCGATGAGCAACTGACTCACCGTCGAAAGCGGATTGGTCTGGTAAACGCGCAGACAGTCCTGATGGCGATTGAGCGTGAGCACCAGTATCTTCTGCGCCTCGGCTGTCGACTTGATGCGAGGGATATAGCCGTCGGCATCCAGTGGCACCTGCAACTGGCGTGTCTGTCGGCTGGCAATATCAAAGCTCCATACCGTACACTGGGCATTGTCAGCACCAGCCACTGGATATTTATAGGTGTAGGCACCTGGATATTCGGCATACTCATCGTAAGCAGGAGCCTTTCCCTGATAGAGCGGCATAGAATACTGGCGCACCTTCGATTCGTCGTAGCGCACCCATACCAGCTGCTTGCTGTCAGCTGTAAAAACCATCGCACGATTGTGTCCGAACTCCTCTTCGTTCACCCAGTCGGGAATGCCGTTGATCACTTCATTCTGGCGTCCGTCCTTCGTCACCTGGCTCTCGGCATTGTCGTAGAGCAACTTGATGAGGAAGATGTTGTTGTCGCGCACGAAGGCTATCAGCGTACCGTCCTTCGAGAACAATGGCGTCTGCTGGGCACCGTTCTTCGACAGTGGCACCAGTTTCTTGTTTGCAATGGTATAGATGTAATACTCTGCCTTGAACGAATGGCGGTAAATCAGCTCAGTATTGGTCTGAATCAGCAGGCGCTTGCCGTCGGGACTCATGATATAGCCGTCGATACTGCTCAGTTTAGCACCATGAGCGGTAGATGCGTCGAAGATAGTCTCCACCTCCTTGCCCGTCTTGAACGATGAGCGCACCACGCGCTGGCCGTCGCCGCTCAATTGCAAATACGACTCCCCGTCGGCAGCTGGCGTTACTGCCATCATGCCTTCAGCCATGTAGGCACCTTGGGTGATACGTTTCAAATCCAGATTCTGGCCCATGCTCGGTACTGCCATCAACGACAGACACAAGAGGCCTAACAATGCTGTTTTTCTCATGTTGATGTCTTGTTAGTATGTTTTCTCGTCGCGAAGCAACTGCTCCACGCTCATCTCTTTGTTCTGCTTCATAAAGCTGTCAACCAATGTCACCTGTTCGTCGTCAAACACACGGCGGTTGGTCACATGGTTCACAACCCACTGAATCTTGCCCCTGTGCCAATCACGGGCAGCCTGCGTCGCCTGTTGGTCGGGCGATGGGAAGAGGCTCAGCAAATAAAATCCCAGACAGTCGGGCGTTATCATCGAACGCGTCATCATCTTGCGCTGCTCGTCCGTATAGTGCTCGCGGTAGAAAGGATAGTCGGCACCCAGATATTTGTCCAGCGAAATGCCTAACGTCTTGTTACCCACGATGATACTCTGGTCGAACGAACCTATCTGGGCATACACCTGGGGCATCTCAACCGAAGGCACTTCCTCCTTCAGATTGCGGAAAGCCTCGGTCAGTTCGTTGTTCAAATCGTCTAAATTGGTAAACTGCTCCTGCACGTCGTTAATCATCTGCTGCAACGTGGAGTCGCTGAAGAAACGCAAGAACTTGATGTTTATCTCGGGATCGTTCACCTGACCGAGCTGCAACACATTCTCAATCAGCGTGCGCGTCTGCATCGGGAACGATTTGTTCATCTGCAACAGTGCCGAATAATCGCCTGTCGTCAAGTAAAGACTCTCTATCCTGTCGTAGCGCTCAATGGTCACAATACTGTCGTTCGAAGCCTCGTCGTTCGACTTCAAACGCCACTCACATCCCAAACAGATGAGCATCAACACGAATAACAATAGATAGACCTTGCGCACTGTCTTAGAACTGGATAAAAGATTTATTATTGTTAAAATCCGATGCAAATTTACTAAAAAACATTTTAAATTCCAAATTTTAACCTAAAAAAGATAAAAAAAAGTGCATTGCGAATGCTTTTTCGTTTATTTGTGTGAAATTTGCAAACAATAAACGACACATTATTATATATACACGTATGAGAAAACTAATCTGCTTCTTCCTGCTGACTGCCTTCGGGCTGCACGCCTCAGCAACGCGCACTGTCACCGTCTTCGTAAGAAACCAACTCGACAATGCCCGCACCGACCAACCCGTAGTCATCAGTCTTGCCCAATATGGCGAAGTGCGCTCAGCACTGGTAACGGTTGACGGACAGGAGATTCCCTGCCAACTCGACGACCTCAACCAGGACGACATCTTCGACGAACTCTGTTTTCTGGCCAATCTGGGCGAGAGGGAGCGGAAGCAATACACCGTCACCCTCTTCGACGAAGGCGAGCCACGCTCCTACCCTGCCCGCGTCTATGCCGACATGCTGGTCAGGAATACCAGCGACAAGAAATTGAAGAAGAATCAGCAGAATAATTTCCTAGAATCGATTACCGTCCGGGGCGATGCTGCCGATGCCTATCACATCCAGCACCACCACGGTGTTGATTTCGAAAGCGAACTCAACGGCATCCGCATCTATTTCGATGCCCGTCAGACGCTCGACCTCTATGGAAAATACCAGAAACGACTGGAACTGCAGGACACTCAGTTCTACACCGATGCCGAACAGAAGGCACAGGGCTATGGCGACGACGTGCTGTGGGTGGGTAAGACCTTCGGACTCGGGGCATTCCGTGGATGGGACGGCACGAAACCTACCCTCGTCGAACCCGTACGCTCGCGCACCCAGCGCATCATCAGCTACGGACCCCTCCGCACCATCGTCGAAGTGGTTGACCGAGATTGGCAAGCACCTCTTACATCATCCATCTCACATCATCCATCATCCATCACCATGACCCTCCGCTATACACAATATGCAGGTCATCGCGATACCGATGTCGATGTGTTCTTCAACAAGAACGTCAGCGACTACCGCTTCTCAACAGGCATCATCAACGTCAAGGGCTCCGTGGAATACAGCGACCGCCACGGCTTGCGCGCCTGCTGGGGCACCGACTATCCTGCAACCGACACCACCAAGTGGAAGCGCGAGACGGTAGGCTTGGCCGTTCTCGTTCCGCATAAAAACATTGCCAGCGAAGAGCCTGCCAACAAAGACAACTATGCTTTCGTCGTGAAAATCGACGGCACCCACATGGCATATAAAGTCAACTACACCTCAGCCAACGAGACCTTCGGTTACCACTCTGCCCAGGAATGGTTCGACTACCTGAAGGCCTGGCGCCGAGAAGTTGACCACCCCGTCATCGTGAAGATAAAATAAATCACCCCGCTGTCATCGGTGTCATCGTCATCGCTCGCCCCCAAAATTTCTCCCTGCCCAGGGAAAATTTTTCCTTCGCCTAGCAGCAAAAAAAACCTCGCAATGCCGATGACAACAGCATTTCAAACCGATGACACACCCCCTCCGTCTCCCCCCTTTTCTCATGCACCACCCCCCAAATCGCTGACACCGATGACGATGACACCGATGACAGCGCCCTAATTTGTTTGGGGAAAATCAAAAATACAGAATGAGAATTATCAAATAAACAGATTAAAAAACCTCAAAAACACCGAATGAAATACCTCAAAAAACAAGATTTCCTTGCGTAATCCAAATATTTACATTATCTTTGCAGCCAAATTAAAGTACGAATATATGGAATATCTCAACAGAACAGCAGACGTCATGCTTAAAGACCTTCTTGATGCCTTTGGTGCCGTATTAATAGAAGGGCA
>JAEEGI010006775.1_pt1 | contig 25832 bp, 26 predicted proteins | sample 8958751 | NCBI WGS metagenome assembly JAEEGI01 (sample SAMN16246545, study PRJNA631951) | gut metagenome | biome: gut microbiome; feature: rumen; material: KS-attached | host: Bos | place: Iran: Karaj | collected 2018-10
TGTCAAACTTTATCTCCCGGGTAAGGGTGACATATCCAAGCGATGCAATCTCCACCTTGCTGGAAGCGGCGGAGATTCCGGAAATGGAGAAAAGACCTTTCTCGTCCGTAACGGACCACTGCTCCGTGGCTTTGATGAGCACTGTGGCGAACTCTACCGGTTCGCCGGTACGCTTGTCTACGACGGTCCCCTTGAACGTACGGCCCTGGGCGGCGGCCTGGAGGGCCGTGGCCAGAAGCAGCAGTATTAGGAGCGTTCTGCGCATCGTTACAGGGGTGCAAAGGTACGGAGTTGATTTGGCTTGGGAAATCCCCAAAAGTTGGTATTATTTATTATAAGGTTTAACTGTGCCGGGGTTCTTGAAGGCAATCTTGGCGCCTTCCTCGCGGACATCGTCATTCTTGTAGGTGATGGTCCAGGTCTCCATGGTCATGAGCTCCCAGATACGCTCTGCGGTGCAGGGGGCGGCAAAGCGGACCTGGATTGCGGGGACGAGGTCTTCGTTCAGGTTGAGGTAAGTGCCGATGACGCCCTCTTCCTTGGACAGATGGTTGCTCAGGAAAGGAAGGTTGCGGGTGATGATGGGCTTGTCGTAGCCGGGATTGGCAACCTCGTAGATGAACTGGGGCTTGCCCTCGTACACAAGGGCGCGCTTCTTGATGCCGTCATCGTACTTTCCGTTGTACTCAGCTTTGAAGGGAGTGAACATGTGGTGGACATAATCGGCAACGGGGATGAATTCCTCTCCCTTTGCCATGTCCACGAACTTGAAGCCCAGCTTGGTGACCTTGGTTCCGCCGCCGTGGACGGGCATTTCCAGGGTCTTTTTCTCCACTATCTGCTTGAACCAGGCGGCATCGGCCTCTTCTTCCGGGTCCATGTAGACGTGGACGGTGAGGGGGCAGGAGAACTGGCTCTCGACGCCGTAGATCTTCTTTTCCGACTGGCGCAGCTGCATGCCAAAGTTGTTGAGGTCCATCCTGTCGGGCATGTATTCCGTGTGGATGGTGACCTTCTTCACCTGGGTCACGGTTTCCAGGTCCGGGTTCTCCACCTTGAAGCGGGTGGGGACGAAGATGGCTTCCTGGATCTTTTCCGGGGAGGTGACGGCGGGGTCGTAAGTGATGTGCACGCGGTGCTTGCCCACGTAGGTCTTTACGGCGTGCGTTCCGGGGATCTGGGTGAGCTTACCCTTGAAGGCCATGGAACTGCTGAAGCACTTGACGGAGCGGAGAGGGCCCATGTCAAAGCTCTTGAGGGACGATGCGTCCACGTTCTCCATGTTCCATTCCTCGCTGATGGTAGGGAGCTCCACGTTGGAGCCTATCCAGATGCCAAGGGCCACAAGGACCACGGTGATGATGGCGGGAACGTACTTCCAGAAACCGCCCTTTGCCTTTTCGCTTACACCTACGGCCAGGGCTTCCTTGCTGCAGGCGCCCACGCACTGGCCGCAGAGGGTGCAGTCCACGCAGGTGACCTTACCGCTTGCGCCGGCGATGTCAATGCCGTAGGGGCATTCGCGGTTGCAGAGGCCGCAGCCGGAGCAGCGGGAATCGTCCTTGATAATATGAAGGAGCTGGAGCTTTGGCTTGCCGCAGAAGATCTCCAGGAGGTAGCCGGCAAGGCACAGAACGCCCAGAAGGACCCACCAGGGAGTTTCCAGGCCGATGAGTTTGAGCACATACCAGAGAGCGCCCAGGCCAAGCATCCATGCCCAGAACTTGAGGGAATTGGAGACGGCCCCCAGCGGGCACAGGTACTTGCACCAGAACATATCTATAAGGAAGCTGCCCAGTACCACCAGGGATACGGTGACGATTGCCATCCACAGGGTAATTTCCCCCTTGAAGCCGGTGGCAACTGCGTAATATGGATCCAGATTCTTGCAGAAGAGCTCACTGGCGGTGGCGGTCATGTAGAACAGCCAGAATACCAGGGCGTACTTCACTATGCGGAGAATCTTGTCCGCCACGCTTCCGTTTTTAATCTTTATACCTTTGAGGCCGATTGCCTTCCGGAACTTGAGAAGCAGGTCCTGCACGGTGCCCACGGGGCAGAGATAGCCGCAGAACAGCTTGCTGAAAAGCACCACGGCTGCGGCGAGGCATATTCCCAGGATAATCTGGAGGGAGCTCATGCTGCAGGGCAGGGAGCCGCGGACGCCGTAAGTGGCAAGTGCTTCCAGGCCACCCAGGGGGCAGAAGGCTTCAGGGTCGGCCGGTTCCATCTTGGGGAAGATGGTCCTTACCAGACCGGTTACAAATACTATGATGGCGAGCAGGACTCCCCACTGAAGGAGATACCTTACCCAGTTCTTTTTTGTGGGCGTGTTTTTCATATAGCTTTGTCTTATTACCTAACTAGATGCAAATATAATAAATATTTATAAGGTTGTGAAAAAACCTGTTCATAACTTTTGGAAAATCAAGATTTTAATCGTATCTTTGCGGTCCGCAATTGTGCCCAAGTGGCCTACAATGCGTTGTAAATATTTAAGTAACAATTAATTAACATTCAACCAATGCCTGGTTTAATTGGAAAGAAAGTCGGAATGATTTCCGTCTTCGGTGCTGATGGAAAGAATATTCCATGCACCGTCATCGAGGCTGGTCCGTGTGTTGTCACGCAGGTTCGCACTGTTGAAACCGATGGTTACGAAGCAGTTCAGCTTGCCTATGACGAAAAGAAAGAGAAACGCACCAGCGCGGCCCTGAAGGGTCATTTTGAAAAGGCAGGAACTACTCCCAAGAAGAAGCTCGTGGAATTCCCCGCAGACTTCGCAGGAGAGCTCAAGCTTGGAGACGTCGTCACCGTAGCAGACATCTTCACCGAGGATGTGAAGTTCGTTGACGTTGTCGGTACTTCCAAAGGTAAGGGTTTCCAGGGCGTCGTGAAGCGTCACGGCTTCGCCGGCGTCGGTGGAGAGACCCACGGTCAGCACAACAGGCTCCGTCACCCTGGTTCCATGGGTGCATCCTCATGGCCGTCCCGCGTTTTCCCCGGCATGCGCATGGCAGGCCACATGGGCAACGAGCGCGTTAAGGTTTTCAACCTTGAGGTCCTCAAAGTAGACGCGGAGAACAACATGCTCGTCATCAAGGGTTCCGTTCCCGGAGCCAAGGGTTCTTACTTAATTCTGGAGGCTTAATTATGGAATTATCTGTTTACAAGATTGACGGAACTCTTTCCGGTAAGAAAGTGGTTCTGGACGAAAAGGTCTTCGGTGTAGAGCCCAACGACCACGTCATCTATCTGGACGTCCTCCAGTATCTCGCAGCTCAGCGTCAGGGTACTGCACGCACCAAGGATCGCAGCGAGGTCGCATATTCCACCAAGAAGCTCGGCAGGCAGAAGGGCGGCGGCGGTGCACGTCACGGTTCCCTCAAGGCCGGTATCTTCGTAGGCGGTGGCAACGTGTTCGGTCCCAAGCCGCGCGACTATCGTTTCAAACTGAACAAGAAGGTGAAGCAGCTCGCACGTTTCAGCGCCCTGTCTTACAAGGCCGCCGACAACGCCATTACCATTGTAGAGCCCTTCGCCATGGATGCTCCCAAGACCAAGGAACTCCTCACCATCCTTGCCAACATCAAGGCCGGTGACCGCAAGGTCCTCGTGGTTCTCCCGGAGAATTCAGACAATATTTTCCTGTCGTCCCGCAACCTTCAGAACGTGAAGGTCATCACCGTTGACGAGATCAATACCTACGCCATCATGGACGCCAATTCTCTGGTGCTCGTGGACGGTGTCCAGGATATCCTCGCAGCAAGAGTAAAGTAAAGGAGAAAAGAAAATGGGTATCTTAATTAAGCCAATCGTAACCGAGAAAATGACGGCTGAGGGCGAAAAGCTCAACCGTTACGGTTTCATCGTGGACCGCAAGGCCAACAAGCTCCAGATCAAGGCTGCCGTCGAGCAGGCTTACGGAGTTTCCGTCGCAGAGGTCAACACCCTCAACTACCACGGAAAGCGCAAGCAGCGCTACACCAAGGCCGGACTTCTTCGCGGTCGCACCAACCACTTCAAGAAGGCATACGTCACTCTTGCAGGTGAAGACAAGATCGATTTCTACGCTAACATCTAGTAAAGGAGGAACTTAAATATGGCAATCAAGAAATACAAACCGGTTACTCCCGGACAGCGCAACAAGGCCATCAGCTCCTTTGAGGAAATTACCGCAAAGAAGCCTTACAAGCCCCTCCTGGAACCCCTCAAGTCCTCCGGCGGACGTAACAACACCGGTCAGATGACCGTTCGTTACCGTGGCGGCGGACACAAGAGAATGTACCGCCTTGTGGACTTCATCCGCAACCGCGACGAGTTCAAGGCCACCGTTCTCACCATTGAGTACGATCCCAACCGTAGCGCACGCATCGCCCTCATTCAGTACGAAGACGGCATGAAGAGCTACATCCTCGCTCCCAACGGCCTCCAGGTGGGTCAGGTAGTGGAAAGCGGTGCAACCGCTTCTCCGGACCTTGGCAACTGCCTGCCTCTGGCCAACATCCCTGTAGGTACTCTGGTACACGCTATCGAGCTCCGTCCCGGTCAGGGCGCCGTCATGGCACGTTCCGCCGGCACTTATGCACAGCTCGCAGCCCGCGAAGGCAACTACGCCATCCTCCGTCTCCCTTCCGGTGAGACCCGCATGGTTCCCGTAGCATGCCGCGCTACCGTAGGTACCGTATCCAATCCGGACCATAATCTGGAAAGCTACGGCAAGGCCGGCCGCACCCGTCACCTGGGTCGCCGCCCCCACAACCGTGGTGTTGTCATGAACCCTCACGATCACCCCATGGGCGGTGGTGAAGGACGTGCTTCCGGCGGACATCCGCGTTCCCGTAAGGGTCTGCCTGCAAAGGGCTACAAGACCCGCAACCCGAAGGCCGTGTCCAACAAGTTCATCATTGAAAGACGTAAGAAATAACGGAATAAACTAACAGATTATGAGTCGTTCACTTAAAAAAGGACCGTACATTCAGGAAGCTCTCGAGAACAGGATTCTCGCTATGAATGACGGCAGCAAAAAGAAAGAGGTTGTCAAGACTTGGTCCCGTGCCAGCATGATCTCCCCTGACTTTGTGGGCCACACAATCGCAGTCCATAACGGAAACAAGTTTATCCCCGTTTATGTCACTGAGAATATGGTCGGTCACAAGCTGGGCGAGTTCGCTCCCACCCGCACTTTCCGCGGCCACGCAGGCAACAATAAGAAGTAATGTTTAAAGGATTGACATTATGGGAAAGAGAAAAAGACTGATGGCCGAGCGCCTGAAAGAGACCAAGAAGCAGACCGCTATCGCTAAACTTAACGACGTACCTACCTCCCCGCAGAAGATGCGCCTTGTCGCAGACACTGTCCGCGGTCAGGAAGTAAACCACGCACTGGACCTTCTTCACTATTCCAAGAGGGATGCATCCAAGTATCTTGAGAAACTCCTCAAGAGCGCCATCGCCAACTGGGAAGCAAAGAATCCGGAGCAGACCAAGGAACTCGAGTCCGGCAACGTCGTCGTCAAAACCATCATGGTTGACGAAGGCCGCACGCTGAAGCGTATCCGTCCGTGCCCTCAGGGCCGCGCCGGCCGCATCCGCAAGCGTTCCAACCACGTTACCATCGTTCTTGACGTCAAAAAAGCAGTGGAGGAATAAACTATGGGTCAGAAAACTAATCCTATCAGCAACCGTATCGGCATCACCCGTGGTTGGGACTCCAACTGGGTAGGCGGTAACTACGCAGAAAAGATCGCCGAAGATTACGAGATCCGCAAGTACCTGGGCAGCCGCCTTGCAAAGGCCAGCCTGTCCCGCATCATCATCGAGCGCACCCTTAAGCTCATCACTGTCACCATCCATGCTGCACGTCCCGGTGTCATCATCGGAAAGGGCGGACAGGAAGTTGACAAGCTCAAGGAAGAACTCAAGAAGGTCACCAAGAAGGATGTTCAGATCAACATCTTCGAGGTGAAGCGCCCCGAGGTTGACGCTACCATCGTAGCCGACAGTATCGCCCGTCAGATTGAAGGCCGCGTGAGCTATCGCCGCGCCATCAAGATGGCCATTGCAACCGCAATGCGCGTTGGTGCAGAAGGTATCAAGGTACAGATCAGCGGCCGCGTAGGCGGCGCCGAAATCGCCCGCAGCGAGATGTTCAAGGAAGGCAGGACTCCGCTCCATACTTTCCGTGCAGACATCGACTACGCTCTTGCAGTTGCACACACCCAGATGGGTACCATGGGTATCAAGGTCTGGATCTGCAACGGTGAGAAGTACGGCAAGCAGGACCTCAGCCCCAACGCCGGTTTCGCAGCAAACGCTGCAGCTCCCGGCGCAGGCCGCAGGGATGACCGTCGCGGTGGAGACCGCGGAGGCCGCCGTGGTGGCCGTCGTGGCGAAGGCCGTGGCGAACGTCGCTAAGCAAAGCACTTTTATTGAAGCGCCTTCCGTTTTGGGAGGCGCTTTTTTTATCCTCACCCGTCCGCCCGGAAAGCGATGGCGAGCGTTTTCACAGAGATGCCATCATAAGCTCGGAACCGATTGCTTTGATAGCGCGCATTATCTTTCCGGTTGTCTTTTCTCCAGGATAAGCGGATCCGCTTTTGTATGCTCTCATTTTACTCTCGTTGATTCCGGCATACTCTGCAAACCTGCTTACATTAATGTAATCGAAGAAGTTGAAGAAAGAAGGTATGTCATAACGGTATTCAATAACAATATCATCCCAAGCAGGTATAGCTTTTCCCTTTTGGCGCTGCTCTTCCAATGCTTCTTCTACGCTGGATATAAAATCGTTCTTAACCTCGTTCACAGACTCCCCGAAGCCGCCAAAATAACTATTCCCAATAGAATTTTCGGAATAGCATGAGTATAAACCATCTTTACTCTTTTCTATTATCGCCAGTATCTTCATAGTCTTACAGTTTTATTCCTGCCTGTTTTAATATCGCCGAGCACGTGCCGTTGGCTATCTCCCTGGATTGATGTCTTGGTACTCGGAATTGAGCATTGCTGATAGGAGAGTACCAAACGTCGTGTCCTCTGGCATTTACTTGTATCTCTTGGCAACCATATGCCCTTAACAGCCGCTTAAGTTCATTCGTTTTCATAATAGCGGCTATTTGTGCAAAAGTAGCGAAATCGCTACTAATTTGCAAGTGTTTGTTCGAATAATAAACATAGTTGATGTACATTTGCGTTTGCTACAAACATACATCAACTGATAACAAAAACGCTGAATCGTAAAAAAGATTGTGTTGTATCACAATCTTTTTCGGTTTTTTGCGTGTTTTTTAATGCTTTTTTACAGAAAAAAAACTTTTTCTGAAGATCACATCAGTCTTCCAGAGCCTCTTCAATGGCCTTGCCTATTGCCTCGCCGCGGAGATTCCTTTTCAGGATGGTGCCGTCAGGGCCGAAGAGAATGATGTGAGGGATGCCCTGGATGCCGTAGATCTCCGTAGGAATACGCTGGGCATCTACAATCTGGTTCCAGACTATGTTCTCTTCCTTGGCGGCCTGGATGGTGTCTTCCAGCTTGTCCCATACCGCTACGGAAAGCATGTCGAACTTGTCTCCGTGGTATTTCTCATACACGGCGCGGAGGTTGGGCATTTCCCTGCGGCAGGGACCGCACCAGCTTGCCCAGAAGTCTACAAGAACATATTTTCCCTTGCCTATGAAGTCCGAGAACTTGACGCCGTTCACCTCGAAATCCGTAAACATCTGGCCTTCCGCCGTGCCCTTCTGGGCATTCAGGGCAGCCTTTAGACCGTAAACAAAGGCGGAATCCTGGCCGTGGACGGGAGCGGTGAGCTTGTTTACATATTCGGCCAGGTCTTCGTCGTCAACCATGCCATACAGATTCTTGAGGGCGGCAACACCTACCTCATTGTCCAGATTCTCCTTGAGGGCCTTGAGATTGTACTCCTCAACCACGTCGATAATGGAATCCGTATAAGCCTCCATGGCCTCCTGATCACCTTCCAGTGCAACCACACGGGTACGGAACTCTTCCATCTTGGCCTGGTTCCACTCATTGAATTCTGAGAGTTTCTGCTCTACGGATTTGCTCTTGCAGCCCACCATGCAAACCAGCACGGCGGCGGCAACTAACAGTAAGTTCTTTTTCATATGTAATTCTTATAATATGCAAATATAGTGTTTTTTACAATTCTGTGTTAGCTACAAACCCAACATATACCGGGCTCTTGAGGCCGATGCTTTTGTACAGCTCTCCGGAGCCGCCGTTGTACGCTACACGGGCGCCCAGTTTTATGGTATTGGAGATCATGAAGAGCTTCTCGAAGCGGAAAATGATGTCTGCGCCTGCACTGTAAAGGTATTCGGTACTGCCGGGAACAAAGATGGAGAAATCGGCAAAGGGATTCACCTCCAGATTGCTCAGATAGATGTAGGGGCCGAAAGCACGGTCCATGAACAGTGTGGGGATTACATAATCCATGCTGATCCTTGCCGATTCCGGAGAGAGCAGGAGCATCGATGTGCCGACGCCAGTCTTCTCGAAGCCTCGGGGCGCCATGTCCTCGAAGCCCATGGCCCAGACATCCATCGGCATCAGGTACCCTGCCGAGCTTCCTGCCGGGCGGAAATACCTAGACTCCTGAGTACGGCTCTGTGCCGCTGCCGACAGCTTAAGCCCCTGAACGGACGTGAGTCCAGGCAAATATGCATAGGCGCCAATGTAGGCACCGGAGCCTATTCCCTTTTGGAAGGGTGCCACTATGGCTCTTATCTCTCCGCCAGCGCCAAAGCGCGGAATCACCTGGGAAGATGCCTTTTTGAGCCTTGTATCTGCCGATACGCTGGCCACAAACGAAGTGTTCATGCGGAGCTCCCTGGGCGCTTCTGCGGATAAATCGGCCGCAGGAATTTCTGTTACGCCGTCCGTATCAAAGAATGTGAATCCTTCACCTAAGAAGTCATTGCTGAATTTGAGCTTAAGGCCTGGGGTGACGGTTGTTTCCCTGCCGCCGGAGGAAAAGTTCAGCGGCACGGATGCACCCACGTAGCCACCGACAAAAGTGCCCGGCTGTGGCTTTACCGTGAGGAAGGTAGAGTCTTTTGCAGGAACGAAACCGCGGGAAATCGCCGCTCTCCGGCGGTCGCCCACATCCAGGCCGAATTCCAGGACGGGATACAGTCCCGCGTACGTGACGTGGGTATGGAATCCTGCTGCAAACTTCTCATCGTCAAAGGGATCCGGGTGCAGGGAAAGGCCCATGGAGCCGAACATCGTGCCGGTAAGGTTCTGGAAAAGTGCCGTGGCGCCAAGGGTTCCTGTCTGGTAAGTATATTCTGTCTGGGACGTATACTCTCCTATGTTGAAATAGAAGGGAAGCCAGGAGTGGATGTGCAGGAAGTTTGCAGGTTTTGAATACCCGGCTTTTACCGGTGCAGCGGCCTCCGCCTGCCTTTGAGGGAAGTCCTTTTCCTGGGAGGAGAGGAAATCGGCAACGGGATAGGCGGCATGGTCGGAAAGGCTGGCTTTGCGTGAAAGCGGCGCTTCGACGGTGGCGGGAATCTGGCCGGCTGGACTCAGGGCCATGAAACAGAGGATATCGTCCCTGAAGAAGGGGAAGGATACTCCGTGCCAGGTGTTGGTGAGTTGGGTGAGGACCCCGGGAGAGTAGGAGTAGATTTCATTGGTGCCGGTGCGGTCGCAGGTGAAATAGAGCACTCCCGAGCGGGAAATCATGTTCTTGATCTTTACGGGAACAGGCTCCTCAAGGGTCTGGATGGCGGAGAAGTCCGTAAGGTAAAGGCCCATGCCCTTGTCCGATATTCCGGTGAAGGCTACACGGTCTCCCATGAAAGCCACCTCCGTTACCTGAAGGCCGGCGGGAGCAGGGACAGACTTGATCTCTCTGCCGTTTTCAATGTCCAGAAGGACTATCCTGCTGCCTCCTTTGTCCGGATACTCTGCGACGGCGAGCGCCGTGCCATCGTCAGAGACTGCAGGGCTTACATACTTTCCGCCGGAGGTGAGGTCCTGAATCTTATTGCCGCCGGCCTTGACAAACCTTATGCGGGAAGTCTGGACCATGTCCCAGCGAAGGTCCGGAACGGTCTCGGCCCAGTAAAGGCAACCGGTATGGGGAGAATACACAAGCTTGCTGTCTGCACCCATGGGCCTTACTGCGCTTACTTTTCCGTCAGGAAGCAGCTCCACCAGTTCCTGGGGCCTGTCCAATGCGGTACGAAGGGCGTAGACGCGGCCGTCCCCGGCCTGTACGGCGCCCCTGTAGCTTGTATAATACTTGTCAGTGGGTGGAACCAGGAAGTTTACCTCCTGGAAAGGAGACCTGGCGGCGTCGTCCTGCTCCCAGATGTCCTTGAATGTGGCTGCTATCTCTTCCCATGTACCCTTGATCCTCTTGCCGGAATACTTCTTCATTGTCTTCTGTACGGAGTTGAAGGCAAAAGGCGACGTGAGGTTCCAGAGATAGTCGCTCATGAACATGGTGGCGTCGTAATTGTACCTCATGCCAGCCACCGTCATGTAGCCAATCTTATAGTAATCGGGCGTATACCGCCTCTGCGAGCCATAAAGCCAGCGGTACCAGTTTCGCATGTCGCCGGTGGCGAAAGACATCCTTATATATGAGAGGAAATCGGCCGTACGGCCGCGGCCGGACTGCGTGAGGGCGGTTTCGGCAACTACGGCATCGCCTTCCAGGAAGGCATGGTTGGAATAAATGGACCCTACGAACAGGGGAATCAATTCACCAAAAGGCCAGTACAAGTACTTCCAGAAGCCCGCGCGGCCAAACTGCATCTGGGCCACGTGCCTGTTCTCATGAATGGCAAGAATCTTTTCCCACGGTACCGGAGGCAGCGATGAATAAGCGTCCGGATAGGTGTAGATATCCATGCGCCTCGGCCCCCATACTACGGCACCGTTGGCAGTGGCGGCAAAAGGATGCAGCACCACCGGCATGGGCTTCCTGTACTGCTGGTTCGGGAAGAATCCAGCCGAGTTTCCCACCAGCGGCCGGAACTGCTCCAGATACCCGGAATACACACGCCCCAGGGAGTCCATCCCCACGGGGTAGACAACTTTATAGTTTGACGATGTAAGCGTCTCCCAATTGGTTGAACCTTTCTCGCTGCCAAGCGAAGCAAGCTGTGCGTGGCCCTGGAGGCAGGCTGCCAGCATTAACGCCAATACGGCAAATATCTTTTTCATGCCATAAAGTTAGCAATAATACCGGAAAATGACTAACTTCGCCCGGAATGACCGTCCGTGAAAAAATAGCCCTCTTTCCCCATTCCCCCGGCGTGTACAGGTACTATGACGCCGAGGGAAAGGTTATCTATGTGGGTAAGGCCAAAGACCTTCACAAGAGGGTTGCGCAGTATTTTGTGCCGCCGGAGCGCCTCAATACCAAGACCCGCATCCTGGTTTCGAAAATTGCCGATGCGCAGTTCTCCGTAGTTGATTCCGAGGCCGATGCCCTGCTTCTGGAGAACAACCTCATAAAGCAGTACAAGCCCAAGTACAATATATTATTAAAGGACTCCAAAACATATCCCTGGATATGTGTGACAGGGGAGGAATTCCCCAGGGTGTTCATTACCCGCCGCATAGAGAAAGGCAAGGGCAACCGCTACTTCGGCCCGTACTCCAGCGTGATGCACGCCAGGAACCTTGTGGATTTCTTCGGGGAGATGTACGCCCTGCGCACCTGTACGCTCAAAATAACCTCGGAGGCTATCCTGAGAGGTAAATTCCGCCCCTGCCTCAACTTCCATATAGGCAAGTGCAAGGCTCCGTGCGTCGGAAAGATATCCCGCGAGGAGTACGACGGCTACATAGACGAGATTGTGCGCATCCTGAGCGGCCGCGGCTCAGAGGTGATAAAGCATTACAAGGCCCTGATGGCAGAGGCCGCGGAGCGCCTGGACTTTGAGCAGGCCCAGGTGTACAAGGAAAAGCTTGCCTCTCTGGAAAAGCATTACGCGAAGAGCATCATAACCCAGGCGCGCGACACGGACGCCGATGTATTCTCCATGGTGTTCGACCTCAACGAAGCCTTCGGCAACTTCCTCAGGATCAGGAGCGGAGCAATCGTTCAGTCCCTGAACCTTGGCTTCAGGAGCCAGATAGAAGAGACCAGGGAGGCCATGCTGGCAACGTTCATTGGGGAAATTGAGGACAAGTTCGGGGAGCTCTCGAAGGAAGTGATAGTCCCGTTCCTCCCGGACGTTGAGATTCCGGGAGTGGAGTTCAGGATTCCGCAGAAAGGAGACAAACTGGCCCTTCTGGAACTCAGTGCCAAGAACGCCAGGGAGTTCCACTTCAACTCCCTCAAGCAGCGGGAGCACACTGACCCGGACCAGTATAAGATGTCCGTGATGGAAGATCTCCGAAAGGCTCTTGGAATGACGGAACTGCCCCGTCACATGGAGTGCTTCGACAACTCCAACATCCAGGGCACCAATCCGGTTGCCTCTTGCGTGGTTTTCCGCAATGCAGAGCCCTCAAAGGCCGATTACCGACGCTTCAAGATAAAGACCGTCATTGGCGCCAACGACTATGCTTCAATGAAGGAGGTGGTGAACCGCCGCTACTCCCGCATGCTGGCCGAGGCTCCGGACGATCTGCCTCAGCTGATTGTCATAGACGGCGGCAAGGGGCAGCTGGACTTTGCGCACCAGGCCCTTGCAGAACTTGGAATCCTGGACCGGGTAACGGTTATAGGCCTTGCAAAGCGCCTGGAGGAGGTTATCCGCGTTGGCGATCCATACCCTTTGTTCATAGACAGGAACTCCCAGGCCCTTAAAGTGCTCCAGCAGATTCGTGACGAGGCCCACCGCTTTGGCATCACCTTCCACAGGAACCTCAGGTCAAAGGCGGCTATCCAGAGCGCCCTTCGGGAGATAAAAGGAGTTGGAGAGAAGACGGAGCAGCGTCTTATACTGCATTACGGGTCTGTTGCACGCATAGCCGCCGCCCCGCTGGAGGAGCTTTCTTCCCTTGTGGGTGCAGAGCTGGCGGTGAAGATACATGATTATTTGAATCAATGAACGACAAGAAATTCAACAAATGGTTCAGCGCGTTCATCCTTGTGGGGATGACGGTTGTAACGTTTATTGTTACTGCGATTAAACTGTCTGGCGCCGGCAGCGGAGAGCATTTCTGGCTGATTCTGGCCGCTTTTGGCTCCCTTATGGGCGTCTTGGCAACAGTTTGCTCTGCCAACGGGTGGATAATCACTTTCCTGTTCGGCTTCCTGGATGTGTCTATCTACGGCATATCATGCTGGGTGAACTGGCACGACGGCGGTTCCGGCCTTGGGAACGCCTTGCTGCATTTTGTCTATTTTGTGCCCATGCAGCTTGTGGGCTATATCCAGTGGAAGAGGCGCGGGGCAAAGGCCTCCACTCAGGTGAAGGCACGGAGGCTCTCCCGCGGCATGCGCTGGGCGTGGCTGGGAATTACCGTGGCGGCTACGGCTGTGCTTTATATTATACTGCTCCGCTTCGACCGCTCCGCCGCCCAGGGCTTCCTTCGCATTGCCGTGCTTCTGGACGTGATTCCGCTTGTGTGCAATGTAATCGGACAGCTCCTGATGTCTACGGCATACATGGAGCAGTGGATATTCTGGATAGCCGTGAATATCTTCTCCATCTGCCTATGGGTCACTTCCGACAAGTCCTTTGCGCCGGTGTATATAGTGAAATATGTGTTCTATCTGATTAACTCCGTCAACGGGCTCAGGATTTGGATTAATCTGAGCCGGGAAGAGATTCCCACTCAGGCCGGGGACGACAGGTTTTTGGATAATTAATTATTTTTATTTAACTTTGCGCGTTAATTCGCATGTACGAAAAGTAGTAAAACGTAATATAAACTTAAAACCTAAAGAGTATGACAAAGGAAGAAATCGTAAAGCAGGTCAAGGATATCATCGTTGACAAGCTTGGCGTCGAGGAAAGCGCAGTAACTGAGAGTGCTAGCTTTACCAATGACCTCGGTGCAGATTCCCTGGACACCGTAGAGCTTCTTATGGAATTCGAGCGCGTGTTCGGTATCAAGATTCCCGATGAGGAAACCTCCGGCATCGCCACCGTTGGTGACGCCATTGCAAAGGTAGCTGAAAAGCTCGCCTAATAACAGTAAAATGTAAAAGGTTCGGTTTTTTTCACCGAACCTTTTACGTTAATATGCATTACAGCTAATATAGTGTGAATGGTTCGGCCCAAAAAACCGAACCATTCACATTTATTTCTTGGATACCGCGAATGTGATGCGGAACATAGGCTTTCTGCCTGCGGCTTCCGGGCCGCTGAGGATGGCACGGTAGTAGCGGTCCTTGTCCAGTTCCGTATTGGTTGTGTACTTGGTCTGGTTTGCTGCGGCAAGCTGCTGGGCCAGCATGGCATACGTGTAGTAGTTGCTGTAGCCGCCATAACCGCCGTAGCCCCCGTAACCGCCATATCCGTAGCCGCCATAACCACCGTAGCCGCCGCCGTAAAGACTGTTATAGTAGCTGGCATACAGGAGTTGCTGGAGGTACTGGTTCTGGGTGTTGTCCGTGGCCTGGGCAACCTGCTCCGTGAATATGGTCAGTAGCCAGATGTCCGCGTCAGTTGCGGAGTCAAGGTCTGTCCTCTTGAGTATTTCCTGGACGTGGTAGCTGATGTCCGGGCAGTAGACCAGGTTGGAACGGTCTATGTCTCCCTGGTTTTCCGTTGATACGGATGCATCCGTAAGGCCGGCGAACTGAATGGATTCCTTGCCGCCGTCACCTGTGACCGTGTGACGGATGGTGGGACTCAGGATGGAAGGGAAGTACTTCATATCCAGGTAGTTGGCGGGCATTTCAAAGGGGAGGACAATGGTTGCCTTGGTAACTATTGCATCGTTGATGCTGCCGCCTTTTGCCTCTATGGCCGCCTTTGCGTGGCTGTACAGTTCTTTTGCGGAAATTACCGGTTTCACGCCGCTTCCGCCCTCAACCAGGAGCTGTGCGCCTGCTGCGCCTTCAGGATAGGTGTGGGTGGTGCGGTTGAATGCAAACTGGTAGAAGCGGGATCCGCTGTCTATTGAGGTGTCCTCGTCCAGGAAGCTCATTTCTCCGGGCACGAAGACTACCGTGAGGGTGGTGTCCTTTCCGGCTACCTCGTCGTTGGTGTAACTGAGGACGGCCAGGTTGTTGTTGACGTAGAGCTGGCCGTCGGACACGCCCAGGCACGAGAGTTCGAACAGGTTGATGCGTCCGCCGTTTCCGGAGGGTTCGTCCGTCCTGAGGTGGATGCCGGGGAGCTTGGCCGTGTATTCCTTGTAGCGGGCGGCCATGGTGTCATCGTCCCACTCCCTGTTGATCATTACGCCGTCCGGGGCGAGGGCCTTTATTCCGTCAAGATACTTCTGGGCGAAGGCCTTGGTGAAGGAGAAACGGAGCGGGCCGCTGCCGTTGTAAACGGGTATGCCGTCGGTGATGAGATCTTCCGAATGGGCTATGGCCGTGTTGGAGGCCGACTTTTCCGGATCCAGCGCTGCGGTGAGTTCAGTTACGTAAATATTCTGAAGTATGCGGGCCTGCGAGTCATCGGCACAGGAGATGCTGTCGGAGGCGAAGTATATGTTGAGGCTTTTTGCCTTGGGGTTGGTTCCGAGGTCCAGGGTGTCCAGAACGGGGACCAGGGTGAGGGCGCTTTCGCGGGTGGAGAGGCCGAAGACATCGTCCCTGACCGCGCCTATGACAATACGGGAAGAGGAATAGCCGGAGAGGTCCGTGGGCCTCTTCATCGATATGTCGGTTAACGGGAACTCTTCCGTGTATGTGTCATAAAGGAGGCCTTTGTCTACAAGGCCGCTTCCAAGACTGTTGTCCACTTTTATGCATGCGGAGGCGGCAATGGCTGCGGCAGCGCATGCGAGGGTGAGTTTTCTCATTTCAGAATCTGATCGTAAAAAGCGTTGTAGCTGTCCATGTAGCTGCCGTCTGCAATGGCGGCGGGGTCATAGTCCAGCATGGGCACTCCCAGGCCCTTGCACCAGGCGGTGATCTCCGGCGAAATGCCGCCACTGCCAAGGATGATGCCGTCAGAGTACTGTGCGGCTATTTTTGCAAGGAACGTGCCGTTTGTGCTCTCTCCTTCCGGGAGATCCCGGCTTTTGATGCCTCCGTAGAGGATGGTGTCCCTGAATCCGGGGGCGAGGTCTTCTGCGGGGATGTCGTCAAACAGGGAGAGGACTACTTTGGAGCCGGCAAAGATGGGGTCGTCCTTATACGCTTTTTTGAGGTAGAGGGGGAGGACCGATGTAATCCATCCGGAGCAGTGAATCACGTCCGGAGCCCAGCGGAGCTTCTTCACGGTTTCCAGGACGCCGCGGGCGAAGAAGATAGCCCTTTCCCCGTTGTCTGCGAAGAAGGTGCCGTCGTCGTCGCGGTAAATCTGTTTGCGGCGGAAATAGTCCTCGTTATCTATGAAATATACCTGTATGCGGGCCGATGAAATGGACGCGACCTTGATTACGAGGGGACGGTCCACGTCCGAAATGATGATGTTCATTCCGGAGAGGCGGATGACCTCGTGGAGCTGGTTCTTCCTTTCGTTGATGCAGCCGTAGCGGGGCATGAAGGCACGGATTTCCCGTTTGCGCTCCTGTATGCCCTGCGGGAGCTGGCGGCAGATGGTGGCGATGTCCGTATCAGGGAGATAGGGGGACATTTCCGAGTTGACGAAAAGAATCTTCTTTGCCGAATCTTCCATTGTTAAAATCATTTAGCTTACAAATTTACGAATTTTTTTTGACTATTCCGCCCATTTCAGTAACTTTGGGCCGAAATTAGGTGTGTTATGCCCTCGGTAAACAGTTCTGTAACAAAACGCCGTCTGGCAAGTTCCTGGATATCTACGGTGATAAGCCTGTCGCTGGTTCTCCTCCTGGTGGGAATCGGTTCCATGCTGCTGGTCAACGCCCGGGCGGTGAGCGATTACTTCAAGGAGAACCTTCAGGTGGAGGTCCTCATGAAGGACTATGTGGACGAGGAAGAGGCATCGGCCTATGAAAAAGGGCTTCTGGCCATTCCCGGAGTCCGCGCCACGCGCCTTGTGTCCAGGGACGAGGGCATGGAGGAGATGTCCCAGATGCTGGGCCGGGACTTTCTGGACGTGTTTGAGGCCGCTCCCGTGCCGGTTTCCGTAGAGGTGAGCCTGGAAGCGGCGTACGTATCGGCAGACAGCCTGGCGGTAATCCAGGACCTTCTGGCCGGTTCCCCGCTGGTGGACGAGGTCGTCTACCAGACTTCCCTTGTGGAGGCGCTGAACCAGAACCTGGGAAAGATTACCCTGGGGCTGGCCGTGATGGTTGCCGTGCTGCTTTTCATTTCCTTCGTCCTCATGGCAAATACCGTCCGGCTGGACCTTTTCTCCCGCCGCTTCTCCATACACACCATGCAGCTTGTGGGGGCGACGCGCCGGTTCATCAGGGCGCCTTTCGTGGGAAGGGCCGCGCTGCAGGGTCTGTTTGCGGCGCTCATAGCCATCCTGCTTCTGCTGGGAGGCCTGTTCTTCCTGAAGGGAGAGTTCTCGCAGCTGTTCTCCATCTTCACGCTGGAGTCCCTGCTGGAGGTTATGGGGATAATGCTGGTTTCCGGCGTATTTATCTGCTGTGTAAGTACTTACTTTATGGTTAACCGCCTTGTGGGGTATAACCGTGACCTTATATATTCATATTGATGGCAAAGAATTCAGACAAGATGGCCCTGTCGGCCAAAAGTATAAAGCTGATGCTGGCCGGCCTGCTTGTAATGGCGGCCGGGTTCCTGCTCCTGAGCGGTGGCGGATCTGACGATCCCCAGGTGTTCAACTATGCGATGTTCGACGCAAGGCGGCTGGTGGCAGCTCCCATAGTGATAATCGCCGGAATCGTGGTTGAGGTCATAGCCATCATGGGCAGGTTCAATGATAAGGAGGAGGAGTAGGATATGGAATGGTGGCAGGCTTTTATCCTTGGCATAGTCCAGGGCCTTACAGAGTTTCTCCCGGTATCTTCGTCGGGTCACCTCATGATATTCAAGGAGATTGTGGGCGCAGACGCGGAAGGCTTCCTTGACTTTACCGTAACCGTTCACTTTGCAACGGTACTGGCAACGCTGGTTGTGTTCTGGAGCGCCATCTGGAAGCTCCTGAAGGGCTTTTTCAAGTTCAAGTACAACGACGAGACGGATTATATCTGCAAGATTCTGGTCTCCTGCATTCCGGTAGCCCTTGTGGGCTTCCTGTTCAAGGATTTCGTGGACGGGCTGTTCGGGGAGTCCCTGTCGCTTGTTGCTCTTGGGCTCATTATAACTGCAAGCCTTCTTCTGATATCGGACAATATTGGGAAGCGGGTCAAGCTGGTTTATTCTGAAAAGAAGTACCGCAACGGCATTTCCTTCTGGCAGGCCTTTGTGGTTGGTGTTGCACAGGCTTTCGCGGTGTGCCCGGGCATCTCCCGCAGCGGAAGCACCATCGCCACCGGTCTCATTTCAGGTGTAGAGCGCGGCGCCATGGCGCAGTTCTCCTTCCTGATGGTCCTTATTCCCATAATTGGGGAGCAGGGTCTGGACCTTCTTAAGATGGCCACAGGAGCGGAATCCTTCGGCGCCGGAGTTGGCCCCCTGGCCCTTGTGCTTGGCTTTGTGGCGGCTTTCCTTAGTGGTCTTTTCGCCTGCAAGGTGATGATTGCCATCGTCCGTAAGGCCAAGCTTACCTGGTTTGCACTTTACTGTCTGCTGGTGGCAATAGCGCTGTTTATATTTGCGTGAGTAGGCACCTGACATACTTCGTTTCCGACGTCCATCTGGGTCTCCAGGTGCAGGATCCCGCACGCCGGGAAGCCCGATTTGTGGAGTTTCTGAAAGGCATTCCAGCCGCAGAGATGGAGGCGCTGTATCTCCTTGGCGACATCTGGGATTTCTGGTACGAGTACAAGGACGTGGTTCCAAAGGGCTATGTGCGTGTTTTTGCAGCCCTTCTGGAGCTCATGGACGCCGGCGTGAAGGTTTATTTCTTCCCCGGCAACCACGACATCTGGGCATACAGCTATTTCCGTGAACTTGGAATGACGGTGCTGGAGCAGCCGTATGTTACCGTTATCGGCGGCAAACGCTTCTGCCTTGGCCACGGAGACGGCCTGGGTCCCGGCGACTACGGCTACAAGCTCATGAAATGGGCTTTCCACAACCGTTTTCTGCAGAGGTGTTTTTCCGCTCTTCACCCGCGCATTGCGTTTTCCCTTGGCAACGGCTGGAGCCGTAAGTCCCGCCTTGCCAAGAACGTAAGCTACTTCTTCCGCGGCAAGGACGAGCCCCTGTACAAGTGGTGCGCAAAATTCAAGGGCGGGGCCGATTTCTTTGTCTTCGGCCACTATCATGCCCGCGTGGACATGCCCGTTGAGCCCTCCGGACGCCTGCTTGTGATGGAAGACTGGATTACCAGACCCAACTGGCTGGTATATGACGCCGCTGACGGGACAATGGCGTCATTCCGGACTTGATCCGGAATCTTTATCCATCCATCCACCGATTTGGCGTTTTTGGTGGACAAAGTGCCGTTTTACCGGGTTTGTCCACGGAAATGGGGTGTTTTGGTGGATAAGTTGGGATTTGGCAAAGTCTTTGCAAACTTGTACCTTTGCAAAAATGAAACGACTCCTTCATATCGCCGCAATCCTGGCTCTCCTTGCCGTGCCCGTAACATCGGGTGCGCAGGGGCACGTACGCAAGGCCATGGAGCGCGCACGCGAGAAGGAGCTGATGATGGCGGCAAAGAAGGCCGCCCAGGAGAATGTTCCCCAGGGCGAGTGGCTCCGGATGAAGGTTGAGAACGGGGATACCATGTACTATGACAAGATTCCGCCCGTGTGGATATTCGGCCGGGGCTCCCGCAGCAGCGAGAAGGAGTGGAGAAAGTACTATAAGCTGGTATACCGCTTTGCCAGGGTGTATCCTTACGCAGAAGCATCAGGAGGCCTCCGTCACATCGTAGACAGCACAATTGCTGCAAACAACTACAACAGGTTCCAGAGGGAGCAATATATAAACAAGGTGCAGAAAGACCTGTTCAAGGACTTCGAGGGCGCCCTCCGCCACATGACCATCACCCAGGGGGCCCTGCTCCTCAAACTCATAGACCGCGAAACCGGCATGCCGCCGTATGCGGTGATCAAAGAGTACAAAAGCGGCGCTGCGGCCGGCTTCTGGCAGGCTGTGGCAAAACTATTTGAGAACGACCTCAAAAGCGAGTACGATCCGGAAGGAGAAGACCGGGATATAGAAGAACTTGTCCAGATCTGGAAAGCCGGGGCCTTCAAGAACCTCTACTGGTCCGTCTTCTGGGAAGACCCTCCGGAGATAGAGGTCCCGGAAAAATACTTCAGATAAAACCAAAGCCGGTCCCGAAGAAACGGGGCCGGCTTTGCTGTAAGAGAGTATCAATATTTATTATTCCGAATGCACAAGGACCACCTTTGTTATGGTCGCCAGCATAGAAAGCAAATTCATTTCGTTCGCATAATAGTTAACGGCCTGTGCATCATCGTGCGAAATCCTGTATGTGACCGAACCGCTGCCGTAGACATATACGTCTATGGCGCCGTCATTCCTGTAGGTCTTATGTTTTGCGCTGCAGGTTGTGGAACCTGACGTGGTGTATCTGCCGATATCCTCAACGGAAACACATCCGAAGAAGTTGTCCATACTCATTCCGAAATTGTCCAGCATATCCGCATACTGAGCGGGGTCGTGAAGAGTGTATTTGACCCTTATCAGATCCCCGGCGTGTACCGTGGGCATATTCGTGATATGAAGGCCCTCGATGGTTTCCGCGGTGACATCTACAGAGTATTCTCCTTCAAAGAGAACGGTGCCCACGCTCCAGTCGATTGTTTCTTCGTCGTAATCGGGGGCCTCAATGTCCGGATCAGGTTCTTCGTAATCTTCCACTGCGGTGGATGTTACCACGAATACAACCAACTCTCCCGGTTTGAGTTCAACATTCTGCCTTGAAACGGCGTTATTCTTGCCATCTGAGAATACCAGGGTATATGCACCGGGAGCAAATCCTGCAGGAATCTCAAAATAGCGGAGGGGATAGCCCTCGTAATCCTGCGTGAAAAGAGGTTCCGCTCCGGGTCTTGCACCGCAGAGTTCCGCTCCGGTTGCGGAGTATACGTAAAGATACATATTTTCCCAGCCCGTTTTGTCAATGGCCGCGACGTGTGCAGGCTCCTTCACGGAAGGATCATACTTGGTTGCGGTAAAGGTCCTTGTGGATATATCCACCGTGAGTGTCCACTGTCCGGCTTCGGGAAGTTTAATACTGCCGCCGTACTGCCGTGCATCAATGGTGGTTTGGGATCCGTCGTAATTGAGCGGATATTCAGTGAGCTCATATGTTACTCCGTCCTGTGCGGTAAATGTGCTTCCGGCCGGGGCAAGAGAATAGAAAGCCCTCCCGTTCAGGAACTTGAACTCTTCGCCCTCGGTGTAGGTAACCAGCGCGGTCCTGATGTAGGAATCCGCATCCATCATCCAGCCGCCTTTATCCCACTGCCATCCGTCAACGGTGCCCCATATGGTCCAGGTCTCGTTTTCGTCCACGGGTTCATCACCGTAGAAATAGTACAGGACGAAATACGGCATGCCGTTATCCTTTCCAAAGTAATATGCATTGACCGTGACTTTCATTCCCACAATGCTTTCCGCTACCATCGGAACATACATTGAGGGCATAAAGAGCGCCAGTGTATAGACGTTTCCGGTGTCGGTGGTAAGGGTGTAGACATTGTCCGTTCCCGTAAGGCCGAGTTTGCCGGTGAAGGAAGTAAGCACCATCTTGTCAGAGGTGAAAGAACTCAGGTTGCCGGTAATGTCCTGTCCCTTGGATGGCTGTCCGTTATGGTTGCCATCGGTGACGGGCTTCCATTCAGTTGCCTCCACGCAAGGGATGTTCCTTATCTGCGTGCGCTTGCCGCTCACCTGTATCTTGGTTCCAAGGATATCGATGCTTGGCTCACTGCCGGTATAAACAAACAGCGGAGTGGTTCCATCGTCCACAACGAAACCGTCAACTGAAACGGCGTATGCGATTGCGCTGAATTTGACGGTTGCACCTGTATTGGCGCCCACAATTGTTCCAAGCTCGTCAGATTCGACTACTTCCGGTGTCTCCGGCTTGTCCTTTGACGGCTGGGTAACCTTCACCGACGCGGAAAGGGACAGTTCAGTGGCCGATACGGTAACCGTGGTGGACCGCGTCTCGCCGGTCTCGTTGGCAGAGGCCTTGAGGGTTACGGTAATCTTTGCGGCATCGCCCCGGGAAGGGTCGATGGTGATCCAGTCCGCCTGGGCCGATGCCTTCCAGGCAACGGGGGCGTCCAGAGAGAATGTGGCCTGGCCGCCTTCTGCGGGGAGTGTGACCTCCGCGGGATTGAGCGAAAACTGAACGTCCTGAATAGGATTTTCCTCTTCGCAGGACCAAAGAGCGGCGGGCAGGAGTGCCAGAACCAGGGCGCTCCGCCAGAGTTTTTGGGTTAGTCTGTTCATATACAATAATTAAGTGTAATTACGTGGTTTGCGTACAAATATATCCCGTACGCGCGTACGACCCGTTCCCATTCGTTGAAACTTGCGTCACAAAACCTTTAAAAAAATGTAACACCCCCGTCCAAATGTGTTTTTTAAGTATATTTGCAAAAGTGTACAAAAAGCCTGTCATACTGCTGCTTACAGCTCTGCTATCCGTAAGCGTCAACGCCCAGGAGGCATCCTTCATGAAGATTGCCTTCGAGCGGCTACCGTCGCTTGAAGCGCCCCGCGGCAACCATCAGACCATCCTTCTGAACGGGGAAGTCACGGTGGTGGGCGGCCACACAACCGGATACAAGCCGCTGGAAACATTGGAGTACTACAAGGGCGGCTCCTGGCACAGCATTACTACAACCTGGCCCCACGACGGAGGCGCATTTGCGCAATTGCCGGACGGAAAGCTGTTTATGGCCGGCGGTCACGCAGAAGCCTTTGGAATAGGCCAGAGCTGGGGAGCTGAGATTTACGACCCCGCCACGCACACGTTCTCCCCAATAGGCATAATGAATCGCAAACGCACGCTGGCATCGGCCATGGCCATGCCGGACGGGCGTGTACTCATTGCCGGAAACTGGCGCGGACGTGACGGAATAGAGGTCTATACGCCGGGAGAAGGCTTCTCGGCAGTCAAGAGTCTGGAACCGGGGTGGTCGTTTCCCAGCATACTTGTCAGTTCCAGGGACGATGTCCTCCTGCTCGGCTGTTTGGATACGTACGGCAATTTTGCCGGGACCTCGGTGGAAAGACTCCAGGGCCCGCCGCTTGTAGTTCCCTTGCTGGAGCAGTGGATTCCCTGCTTAGGTTATGGAGCGTCCTGCGACGAGTTCAAAATCGCAGACTATACCTATCTTATATTGGCCTACAGCCGCACAGATGGCCGGGCGGCAATCCTGAAGGTTTCGGGAGAAGATTTTTCCGTGCTGGAACTCGAGTCTCCCATTCCGGAAGCCGGTCCGTTTGGAGATGGCATCAACTGGAGCGGAGAGCCCCAGGTGGACCGCTCCGCCCGCGTAGCCTGGATTCAGGGATTTGACGTTCCCGGGCGCATTTACTTTGCCAGGATAAGCTACGACGCAACCTTCGACGGTGGCAAGGCCTCGGTCCAATACTATTATGCGGAGAACGGCTCCGAGGAATTCCCCAAGGCCCGGGCGCTGCTTCTTCCCGGCGGGAAAATGTTCCTTGCAGGCGGCGTTGCCCAGGCCGAGGGAGCAGACATAGTCACTGACGACAATTTCCATCCTTATGCCGATGTCTATCTCTTCCACACGGAAGACCCGGAAAAGGCCGGAATGCCGGTGTGGGCCATCGTGGCCGGGGTTTTGCTCCTGGCCGGAGCCATCGTCCTGATAGCCTCGCGCAGGAAGAAAGCTTCGCCGGAAGAGGTGGCCGAGAAGCAACAGAAGCTTAACGAGGACCTCATGGAGGAAATGTCCCGCCTCATCCAGGAGAAGGAGCTCTTCCTACGGAAGGACCTCCGGGTTGCAGATATCGCTCAGGAGCTTGCCACCAACCAGACTTACGTGAGTCTCCTGGTGAACAATCTCTCCGGAGACAATTTTGCCACGATGATCGGAGGATACCGCATCCGATACGCCCAGAATCTTATGCGCGAGCACCCGGAAATGGTCCACGCCGACGTGGCCGAGGCCTCCGGCTTCGCCTCCCGCACCGCCTTCCTCCGCACCTTCAAAGCCCAGACCGGCCTCACCCCCACGGAGTGGAAGCAGCAGGAAGGAATCAGCTGATATTTATAATAATAAGGTAGCCGTCCCTGAAAATGCCCTTTTTTAGGGACGGCGACTTGTTTTTGCCCGGTTCGTCCCTGAAAACGGGCGTTTTTGCGGACGGCGGGACTCCCGGAGGGATGGGCGGTGCTGCAGTGCGGCAGAATGGAGATAAGCTCCGGTCGAAAAGTGGACAAACTTTTTTTCAACACTTAACGTAACTTGCTGATAAAGTGGATAGTTAGGTATTAAAAACCACGGTCGAAAATGTTTAAAAAAAGTGTAAAAAAGTTTGGCGGTTCGGAATTTTTTTGTAACTTTGCAATCCCCAAATTGGAGCAAAAAGCACCCAACCAGCTGAGTTTCAATGAGTTAGGGACTAAATGGAAATTATTTAAACATTAAAGCAATGTTACAGCCTAAAAGAACAAAATTCAGAAGGGAACAGAAAAACCGCATGAAGGGCAATTCCGGTCGTGGAAACCAGCTCGCATTCGGCTCTTTCGGCCTCAAGAACCTTGAGAATTGCTGGCTTACCGCACAGCAGATCGAGGCAGCCCGTCAGGCCATCTCCCGCCGCATGAACCGTGAAGGTCAGATCTGGATCCGTGTTTTCCCTGTGAAGCCGTTCACCGCAAAGCCGCTCGATACCCGTATGGGTAAAGGTAAGGGTGACCCTCAGGGCTTCGTAGCTCCCGTTACCCCCGGCCGTATCCTCTTCGAGGCAGAGGGCGTTTCCCTCGCCACCGCAAAAGAGGCAATGCGTCTTGCCGCAAACAAACTCCCCGTCGCCACCAAGTTCGTGGTCCGCAGGGATTATGTAGAAGAATAATCTAAGGAGGAAAAGCAATGAAAGTAGCAGAAGTACGTGAAATGTCCGTCGCAGATCTTCGCGACCGCATCGAAGTCGAGAAGAACAACCTCGACACCATGAAACTCAATCATGCAATCTCCCCCCTGGAGGACACTTCCAAGATCAGAAAGACCCGTCAGGACATCGCCCGCATGATTACCATCCTGGCAGAGAAAGAGAAACAGCAGAACTAAAGCACCACAGTCTTATGGAAAGAAATCTTCGTAAGGAAAGAGTAGGTATAGTGGTCAGCAACAAGATGGACAAGACCATCGTCGTGGCCGTTGAGACTCACGAGAAGCACCCTATTTACGGCAAGTTCGTAAAGAAGACCACCAAGTTCGTTGCTGAGGATGCAAAGAACGAATGCTCCGAGGGCGACACCGTCCGCATCATGGAGACCCGTCCTCTCAGCAAGACCAAGAACTGGAGATTAGTTGAAATCGTAGAAAAAGTCAAGTAATTATGATACAGCAGGAATCACGTTTAACGGTTGCTGACAACAGCGGTGCAAAGGAAGTCCTCTGCATCCGTGTCCTCGGTGGTACCCGCCATCGTTACGCAACCATCGGCGAGACCATCGTCGTTACCGTCAAGAGCGCCATCCCCGGAGGCGACATCAAGAAAGGTACCGTCACCAAGGCCGTC
>JAEEGI010006779.1_pt1 | contig 25828 bp, 21 predicted proteins | sample 8958751 | NCBI WGS metagenome assembly JAEEGI01 (sample SAMN16246545, study PRJNA631951) | gut metagenome | biome: gut microbiome; feature: rumen; material: KS-attached | host: Bos | place: Iran: Karaj | collected 2018-10
CATAACCCGAAGGTCATAGGTTCAAATCCTGTCCCCGCTACTACATGCCTAGATAGCTCAGTTGGTAGAGCAGAGGACTGAAAATCCTCGTGTCGTTGGTTCGATTCCGACTCTAGGCATCTTTTTTTTATTCAAAATTCTTACTTCAATCCCCCTAATGATAATCGAATTAAATGTTAATTCTATTTTTTTATGATTTTTATTCATTTTACCGATATTAATGGTAATATATAACAATCAAAGGAAAGATATAGAGGTAGTAAGTATGCATCACAAGCTTACGAATGAAGATAAAAGAGCTATTAAGAAGCTCTTAGACATAAAGGGATATGAACCAGATACATTTGATCCTGAAATCTTAGATCAGCTGGAAGCCAATGAAGAGTATAAGGACATTATTAAAAAGTATGGTTCAGATATTCTGTCTTGTTATGAGTACATGAGACTTAAGGAGTATATCCAGCATGGCAATGTCACTGTTTATGAGCATTGCTTACATGTGGCGCTCTGTGCGATCAAGCTCTCAAGAGCATTAGGTGTTCATTGTAAGGAGAGGGAGCTAGTAAGAGGTGCACTTCTTCACGACTACTTCTTGTATGATTGGCATAATGCTGATTCTCCAGGAAATTTACATCCCAAGCTTCATGGATTCTATCATCCTGGAATAGCGCTTAAGAATGCCACAAGAGATTTTGTTCTTTCAGAGAGAGAGAAGGATATCATCTACAAGCATATGTGGCCACTTACTGTAAGCCATTTTCCAAGATGCAGAGAGGCATGGATTGTATGCCTTGCTGATAAGTATTCATCGACACTTGAAACCCTTAAACTTAGAAAAGGAAAAATAAGAGTAAACTATGCCTGATTTATACCAGGAACTAAGCAGACTGGCAGATTCAGAAATGTATCCATTTCATATGCCAGGACATAAACGTAACCTAGAGAGCACCCCGATGAAGGGTGCTTTTCGCTGTGATATAACAGAAATAGATGGTTTCGATAATTTGCATGATGAATCTGGAATAATTCTTGAAGCTGAGAACAGAGCAAATGAATTATATGGAAGTGGCAGGACTTATTTTCTTGTAAATGGAAGTACAAGTGGAGTTTTGGCTGCAGTTTCTGCAGCTTTAAATGAAGGCGATACAATTCTTGCTGCCAGAGGATGTCATAGATCTTTTTATAATGCTGTATATCTTAGGCATTTGAATATAGTATATCTTCCTTATAAGAGTGATCCAATCTATGGAATACCAGATAGCTATACAAGAGAAGATATAAGCACGCATTTAACTGAAGAGGTTAAGGCAGTATTTATTACATCACCTACCTATGAAGGAAAATGCTCAGATATCAAGGGAATAGCGGATGTTTGTCATGAGAAGAATATTCCTCTTATTGTAGATGCAGCTCATGGAGCGCATTTAGGATTTGAAAGTTCGCAGGTTAATGACAACATTGAATACGATAGGCTACCTCAAAGCGCTGTGCAGCAAGGGGCAGATCTAGTTATTCATAGTGTTCATAAGACATTGCCTTCAATGACTCAGACAGCTCTTTTACATGTGCAAGGGAACCTGATAGATAAGAGTAAGCTTAAGAGGTTTTTACGAATATATCAGTCCAGCAGTCCATCATATGTTCTGATGACTTCTATAGATCTGTGCATCAAAGAGATGCAGGAGAATGGGAAAAGATATGTAGACAGGCTACTTGATTATAGAAACAGGATTCAAAATGCCACAAAGAATTGCAGCTGTTTACAAATTCCGGGAAAAAGTGCAATAGATGATGCCTCAAAAGTCATGATTTATGTAAGGAATGGCACAATGACAGGACAGGCGTTATATGATATACTTCGTGAGGAATATAATCTTCAGTTGGAAATGGCGGGAGATAAATATGCTCTTGCTATTATTTCTGGATGGGATACTGATGAAGGAATTGATAGGCTCATCAGTGCAGTCTTGGAGATAGATGCCAGTTTGGCACATGAATCTGATAACAATTTCAGTGATAATAATATGAATACTGATGCGGTGGAAAGTAATGTAGACGTTTCCAGGCAGGAATATGCTCTGCCGGAGGTTTATATGTGTATCGGAGAAGCTTGGGATTCTGAGACAGACACTGTGGATTTTCAATCTGCAGAAGGTCGTATTTCTGCGGAATTTATCAATCTTTATCCACCGGGAATACCACTTATTGCACCAGGAGAAGTTTTTTCCAAAGAGATTATACAGGAAATAAGGCATTACCTTGATCAGAGAATGAATGTACAGGGACTTGTTGATATCTGTACAGGCGATAACGCTCAGAGTATGGAATATAGAAAGGGATTTATATGCGTAAGACAAAAATAATTTGTACTATTGGACCAGCAAGTGAGAGTGAAGAGAAGCTTCGCGAGATTATGCTTGCAGGTATGAATGTAGCACGTTTCAATTTCTCACATGGTTCACATGAGGAGCATAAGAGAAAATATGACAGAATCAAGAAACTTAGAGATGAGCTTGAGCTTCCTATAGCAGTAATGCTTGATACAAAGGGGCCTGAGATCAGACTTAAGGACTTCGAGAACGGCAAGGAAGAGCTTGTAACTGGACAGAGATTTACTCTTACATCAAGAGATATCATGGGCACTAAGGATGAGGTTGCCATCACATATAAAGAACTTACTAATGACTGTAAGGAAGGAATGACAATTCTTCTTGATGATGGACTTATCGAGCTCAGAGTTGATGAAGTTACTGATACAGATATCGTTTGTACAGTAATCAATGGTGGACCTGTTTCAGATAAGAAGGGCGTTAATGTTCCTGGAGCAGAGCTTACAATGCCATACCTTAGCGAGCAGGATAAGAGCGATATCATCTTTGGATGTGAGCAGGGCTTTGATTTTATAGCTGCTTCTTTTGTTAGAACAAAGGACGATGTACTGGCTATCAGAGAGATCCTCAAGGAAAAGAACAGCCAGATGAAGATTATTGCTAAGATTGAGAGTACTCAGGGTATCAACAATCTTGAATCTATCCTTCAGGTAGCTGATGGTATCATGGTTGCCAGAGGTGATATGGGTGTAGAGGTTCCTTTTGAGGATGTTCCTGTAATTCAGAAGGAAATGATCAAGATGGCTGAGGCAGAAGGTAAGTATGTTATCACTGCTACACAGATGCTTGATTCAATGATTCATCATCCACGTCCAACAAGAGCTGAGGTTACAGACGTAGCTAACGCTATTTACGACGGAACAACAGCAATCATGCTTTCTGGTGAGACTGCATCTGGAGATTATCCAGTTGAGGCTGTTAAGACAATGGCTAGAATTGCAGAGAGAACAGAGGCCGATATTGATTACGTTGGAAGACTTCGTAAAAGAGATTACGCACCAGGCGATTCAACAACAGCTATTTCACATGCTACATGTAACATTGCAGCTGAGGTTAACGCAGATGCAATCCTTACTGTAACAATGTCAGGCTTCACAGCTAGCATGGTTTCAAGATATAAGCCAAATTGCCAGATCATTGCATGCACAATCAATCCTACTGTTTGCAGACAGGCTAACCTCATGTGGGGTGTTGCACCACTTCATATCAGACAGGAAGATACAGCAGATGAGCTCTTCAGAGAAGCTATCAATTCTGCCAAGAATGCTGGATATCTTAAGGCAGGCGACAAGGTAGTTCTTACAGCTGGAGTACCACTTGGAATTCCAGGCAGAACTAATATGATTAGAGTTGAAGAACTGTGATAAAATAAATAGTACTTATTAGAATTAAACGCACAATATGATTCATATATTGTGCTTAATTCTTTTATGGGAAAAAATTAGTAGAGAACGGTAATAAAAATGGGGAAGATTTTTCTTTTGATGGGAAAGAGCACTTCTGGAAAAGACACTATTTATAAGTTTCTGATCCAGGATGAGGAGCTCGGTTTAAACAAGGTTGTGCCTTATACTACACGTCCAATGAGAGACGGAGAGAAGGATGGCGCAGAATATTTTTTCAAGAATGAAGATGAGTATCAGCAGCTTAAAGCTGATAAGAAGATAATCGAAGAGAGAACATATCACACCAAGTACGGCGAGTGGAGATATTTTACTGCTGATGATGGACAGATTGATCTTACCAAGGGCGATTATCTGGTGATTGGAACTCTCGAGTCATATTGTTCCTTCAGGGATTACTTTGGCACAGAGAAAGTAGCACCAGTACTTATTAATGTAGATACCAAGATCAGACTTCACAGGGCTCTTGATAGAGAGGATAAGCAGGAACATCCTAAATACGATGAGATGTGCAGAAGATTTCTTGCTGATGAAGAGGACTTTAGCGAGGTCAAGATCGCAGAAGCTGGTGTAACAAGGCGCTTTAATAATAATAAAGCTATAGACGAGTGTATTTCTGAGATACGTGGTTTTATTTTAGAGAATAAGTAACGTGCGGAATTTATGACAGTTTGAATATGTAGCTGACTATAATTATGTATTATAATTATAGTAGAAACACCCTAGATTTACGGATTTCTTTTGATTTATGAGACTAAGTCAGGAGGGCACAGCATGGATATTAAGATAAATAATATCACGCAACCGCAGCAAGTCCCAGCGCCTGAACAGGTTCAGGAGGCAGGTGGTGATTTTAAGTTTGTGCTCACCAGTAAATTAGAGGACGCGTCTTTAGCTGAACGACTTAATCTCATGATGCAGGATATAGTTCAGCAGGGTGAGAGGATATCCAAGAAGAACGATATCAAGGATATGCAGAGATATCGCATTCTTATCAAGGATTTCATGAATGAAGTAGTAACAAGATCCCATGTCTTTTCCAGAGAGAATTTCCTAGATAGGAAGGGAAGACATAGAGTTTACGGAATCATCAGACAGGTGGACGACGAGCTGGATGAGCTTGCCAGGGAGCTTGTTAAGGATGAGAAGGACAACATAGCGATTCTTGCTAAGATAGGCCAGATTCAGGGACTTCTGTTAGATATTTTTACTTGATAGTATATTCGTTTGGGGATAAGGGGACACAAGATGGCAGATTTTGCCGACATCATAGATCAGAATCAGATGAAAGAGCATATGCAGCATGCTCTCAGTACTGGCAAGGTTTCCCATGCATATATTATTTCCGGGGAGAATAGCTCAGGAAAAGAGTATATTGCCAAGATATTTGCCAAGGCGCTGCAATGTCAACATAAAGAGAATAAGAACGAATACATTGAAGCCTGTAACGAATGTCATTCATGCGTACAGGCTTTAAGTGATAATCACCCGGATATTATTACCATCACACACGAAAAGCCGGGTAGCATCGGTGTTGATGATATCAGAGAGAAGCTTCGTGATGATGTAGTTATCCGTCCTTACGAGAGTGATTATAAGATTTACATCATTCCTGAAGGGGAAAAGATGACACCGGCTGCTCAGAATGCGCTTCTTAAGACACTGGAGGAGCCACCTTCATATATTGTAATTATCATTCTGACAAATAATATCAATGCGTTTCTTCCTACTATTATCAGTAGATGTATTGTGCTTCCAATGAAACCTGTACAGGACGATTCTATCAGGAAGTATCTGATGGAAGAGTGCCATGTTGTAGATTATAAGGCAGTTTTGTGTGCCTCTTTTGCCAGAGGAAATGTAGGTAAGGCACTGGAACTGGCTTCTAACGAGCGTTTTGATAACCTTAAGAATGGAACAATTGAGCTGATCAGTAAGCTAAAAGGTCTTGAGATCCATGACATGATGGACAGAGTTCATGAGCTGCTTGCACCAGCTGAAGAGGATGACAAGAACAGTAAGAAGGGCATAGATACCAAGGCTCTTGATGAATTCATGGATATTTTGCTGTTTCTTTTCAGGGATATGCTTGTTTACAAGGCTACAGATGAAGATAATCACTTGATTTTCACTGATAAGATATCGTATATTAGAGATGCTACACGCAGGTGTACATACGATGGAATTAATCGTATCATTAGAGATATGGAAACGGCCAAGAACCGTATTAATTCCAATGTTAATATAGATTTGGCTTTGGAGCTTATGCTTCTTGGCATTAAGGAGAATATATGACAAAAGTTATCGGCGTAAGGTTTAGAACTGCCGGCAAGATATATTATTTTTCACCAGGTAAATATGAGATTAAAAAAGGTGACCACGTAATTGTTGAGACTGCAAGAGGCGTTGAGTACGGAACAGTTGTTGCAGCGCCTAAGGAGATTGAGGATGATGAGGTAGTTAAGCCTCTTAAGACAGTCCTCAGAACAGCCAGCACCAAGGATGACGAGCAGGAAAAGACAAACAGACAGAAAGAGAAGGAGGCCTTTAAGGTTTGCCTTGAGAAGATTAAAAAGCACGAGCTTGATATGAAGCTTATCGATGCTGAATATACTTTTGATAACAACAAGATACTCTTTTACTTTACTGCTGATGGCAGAATAGATTTCAGAGAGCTTGTAAAAGATCTTGCAGCAGTATTCAAGACCAGAATCGAGCTCAGACAGATTGGTGTTCGTGATGAGACCAAGATTATTGGTGGTTACGGTATTTGCGGAAGACCACTTTGCTGCCACTCATATCTGGCAGATTTCGTACCAGTATCAATCAAGATGGCCAAGGAGCAGAGCCTTTCTCTGAATCCTACCAAGATTTCTGGTGTTTGCGGCAGACTTATGTGTTGCCTCAAGAACGAAGAGGACGTTTACGAAGAGCTCAACAGGAAGATGCCAGGCGTAGGCGACTTCTGCAAGGCTAATGATGGTCTTGAGGGAGAAGTTTCAAGCGTAAATATCCTGAGACAGACAGTTAAGATTCTTGTTGATGTTGATGATGAGAAAGAGGTTCACGAGTACAAGCTTGAGGAACTTGAATCTATCAGGAAGAAGCAAAAGAAAAAGAACAATAACGGCAAGAAGAATTCTCAGGAAGACGAAGAGATGAAAGAACTTGAGGCTCTTGAAAAGAAAGAGAAACAGGAAGGAAAGTCTAAACTTGGGGACAATTGATTTAAAGCCTAATGAAAGGCTGGATGACCTGCAGAGAAATGGCTACAGGATCATACAGGATCCCGAGAAATTCTGTTTTGGAATGGATGCAGTTCTTTTGTCTGGTTTTGCGAATGCTCCGGAGGGTGGAAGATGTCTTGATCTGGGAACAGGTACAGGAATCATCCCGATTCTCATGGCGGCCAAAACTAAGGCAAGTGAGCTGATTGGTCTTGAGATCCAGGATGAAAGCGCAGAAATGGCAAATAGAAGCGTTCTTCTTAATGACCTTGAGGCCAGGGTGAAAATTGTACAAGGAGACATTAAGGAGGCAGATCAATTATTTGAGGCTGCCTCTTTTGATGTTGTAACGAGCAATCCACCATATATGATTAACAGCCATGGACTTCAGAATCCGGATGCGCCCAAGGCTATTGCAAGACACGAGATACTCTGTGATCTTGAGGATGTCATAAAGGCAGCAGCCAGATGCCTTAAGTCAGGTGGTAAGTTCTATATGGTACACAGGCCCTTCAGACTCACAGAGATCATGGTTCTCATGCATGAGTACAAGATAGAGCCAAAGAGAATGAGGCTGGTTTATCCTTTTGTGGATAAAGAGCCAAGTATGGTACTCATTGAGGGAGCAAGAGGCGGAAAGCCAAGGATCACAGTGGAAGAGCCGCTAATTATATATGAAGAACAGGGTAAGTACACCAAAGAAATCTATGATATTTACGGCTATTGATAGGTTAGAGTAAGTGTAATTGCATGATAGAGAGAACGCAAAGTTAAGAAACTTTTAGAATAAAGGAAATAAAAATGGCAGGAAAATTATATTTATGTGCCACTCCAATCGGTAATCTGGATGATATGACTTTTAGAGTACTTGAGACTTTAAAGAGTGTTGATCTGATTGCAGCGGAGGATACAAGAAACAGCATTAAGCTGCTCAATCACTTTGATATTCATACAGAGATGACGAGCTATCATGAGTACAACAAGTACGATAAAGCTCAGTATCTAATTGGCAAGATGCAGGAAGGGCTGAATGTAGCTCTTATTACAGATGCTGGAACACCAGCGATTTCTGATCCTGGTGAGGTGCTGGTTGCAGAGTGCCACAAGGCTGGAATTGTAGTTACTTCACTTCCAGGCCCCGCGGCTTGTATTACAGCCCTCACTTTGTCAGGACTTAGCACCAGACGATTCTGCTTTGAAGGCTTCCTTCCATCTATGGATGATAAGAAAGCCAGGAAAAGAATTCTCGAAGACCTCAAGGATGAGAGCAGAACTATGATCGTATATGAAGCGCCTCACCATCTTAAGGCAGCGCTTGATGATCTTTATGAAACACTTGGAAACAGGCGCATATCTATTTGCAGAGAGCTGACCAAGAAGTTTGAAGAGGTTAATCCAACTACAATCGAAGACGCTATTTCTTTTTATAAGGAAAATGAACCTCGAGGAGAGTATGTACTTGTAATCGAGGGCAAGAGCCTTGAAGAGCAGGACGAGGAAAAGAGACAGTCCTGGCAAGAGATGAGCATCGAGGAACATATGCAGTTCTATGAGGAGCAGGGGATCTCTCACAAGGATGCCATGAAGAAGGTGGCAGCTGACAGAGGTGTCGGAAAGCGCGAGATTTACCAGGCTTTACTAGATAAATAATGATAACGCAAGGCAACAAATAGAGTAGGTTTATGTAGACTTCAGGAGGGTGTATGGGAGAAGAAAAGACTTACGTAGCAAAAAGACCACCTATGGGGTGGAACAGCTGGGACTGCTATGGAGCGGCTGTTACAGAAGAGATTTTATTGGGAAATGCCAGATACATGGCAGAGAATCTCAAGGATTTTGGCTGGGAGTATGTGATCTGCGATATTCAGTGGTATGAGCCAGGGGCTGATTCACATGCATATCATAAGTTCACAGATCTTGAGATGGACGAGTATTCAAGACTTATGCCAGCAACAGATAGGTTCCCTTCAGCCAAGGATGGAAAGGGCTTTGGACCTATTGCACAGCAGATTCATGACATGGGCCTTAAGTTTGGAATCCACATTATGAGAGGTGTGCCGAGACAGGCGGTTCACAGGAATACTCCTATTCTTGGTACTAAGGCAACAGCTAGAGATATAGCACATCCAGCATCAATATGTCTGTGGAATACAGATATGTACGGTGTTGATGCGAACTGTGAAGGTGCACAGGAGTACTACGACTCAATTTTTAAGCTCTACGCTGAATGGGGAATCGACTACGTTAAGGTAGATGATATTGCAAGAGTTGATTGCGGACCAGAAGCTCCGGGTGCGGGCTTTTCTGAGATAGCAATGATCAAGAGAGCTATCGCACACTGCGGAAGAGATATAGTTCTTTCTCTTTCACCAGGACCAGCAAGAGTTGAGCAGAAAGACTTCCTGTTAGACAATGCCAATATGTGGCGAATGACAGATGATTTCTGGGACAGATGGGATCTTCTCTATGGCATGTTCGAGAGATGCAAGGCATGGGAAGGTATTGGCTGCAAGGATCACTGGCCAGATTGTGACATGCTTCCAATAGGACATCTGTGTGTATGTGAAGATGCTGACACCAAGGAAGAGCATAAGCTTTCAGACGACGCTTCAAGAGCAAATAAGGGGCACTATTCACACTTTACTGAGGATGAGCAGAAGGTCATGATGACACTTTGGTGCATCTTCAGATCTCCACTTATGATCGGTGCTGAGATGAGAGATAACGACGAGTTTACGCTTTCTCTTTTAACTAATAAGAAGCTTCTCAATATGCACAAACACGGCAGAAAGGCTAAAGAGATATACAGGAAAGATGACATGGTCATCTGGAAGAGCCAGACCAGGGATGGCAAGATGTATGTGGCTGTATTCAATATTGGAGAAGAAGAGAATTCTGCCAAAATTAAATTTAAGGATCTCGGAATTGATAAAGAAAATGAGTTTCCTGCTGTTGATGTGTGGGAAGGCAGCAGGTACACGATGAAGGATAAAAAAGAGGTTGTTTTAAAGCCTCACAGTACCAGATGTTTCGAGATTGAAGTAGGGGAAACTGATTAAGCAAAGGCTAACTTTTTTACAGTAATTTAATAGAAAATTGCCCTAAAAAGATTGTTAAAAACTGGACTTTGTAGTATAAATGTAGTAGCGGGCGAAAGTTGCCCGGAAATTTATATGTGTATCTGCGAATTGTCTGTTTATTATACAAAACTATATCAAAACACCGATAAGGAGTGATGATTACGTTTACGATATCAGATTATTCGTACAAAAAATTATAAAGAAGAGAGGTCACAAAATGGCAAACATCGATTTAAGCCAGTACGGCATCACAGGTACTACTGAGATAGTTCACAACCCTTCATATGAGATGCTCTATGAAGAGGAAATGAAGTCTGATCTTACAGGATATGAGAAAGGTCAGGAGACAGAGCTTGGCGCTGTTAACGTTATGACTGGTATTTACACAGGTCGTTCACCTAAAGATAAATACATCGTTATGGACGCTAACTCTAAGGACACTGTATGGTGGACATCTGAAGAGTACAAGAACGACAACCATCCAATGACAGAAGAGACATGGGCTACTGTTAAGGAAATCGCTAAGAAGGAGCTTTGCAACAAGAGACTCTTTGTTGTTGATGCTTTCTGCGGTGCTAACAAAGACACACGTATGGCTGTTCGTTTCATCGTTGAGGTTGCTTGGCAGGCTCACTTCATTAAGAATATGTTCATCCAGCCTACAGATGCTGAGCTTGCAGAATTCAAGCCAGATTTCGTTGTTTACAACGCTTCTAAGGCTAAGGTTGATAACTACAAGGAACTCGGACTTAACTCTGAGACTTGCGTAGCATTCAATATCACATCTCGTGAGCAGGTTATCATCAACACATGGTACGGCGGAGAGATGAAGAAGGGTATGTTCTCAATGATGAACTATTACCTTCCTCTTAAGGGTATTGCTTCTATGCACTGCTCAGCTAACACAGATATGAACGGTGAGAACACAGCAGTATTCTTCGGCCTTTCAGGAACAGGTAAGACAACTCTTTCAACAGATCCTAAGAGACTTCTTATCGGTGATGACGAGCACGGTTGGGACGACAACGGAGTATTCAACTTCGAGGGCGGCTGCTATGCTAAGGTTATCGGTCTTGATAAGGATTCTGAGCCAGATATCTACAACGCTATCAAGAGAGATGCTCTTCTTGAGAACGTACCAGTTGACGGCGCTGGTAAGATTGATTTCGAGGATAAGAGCGTTACAGAGAATACTCGTGTATCATATCCTATCAACCACATCAAGAACGTAGTACTTAATGTAAATCCTACATCTTCAGGTCCTGCTGCTAAGAACGTTATCTTCCTTTCAGCTGATGCTTTCGGAGTACTTCCTCCAGTATCAATCCTTACACCTGAGCAGACACAGTACTACTTCCTTTCAGGCTTCACAGCTAAGCTTGCTGGAACAGAGAGAGGTATCACAGAGCCTACACCTACATTCTCAGCTTGCTTCGGACAGGCATTCCTTGAGCTTCATCCTACAAAGTACGGTGAAGAGCTCGTTAAGAAGATGCAGAAGTCTGGCGCTAAGGCATATCTTGTAAACACAGGATGGAACGGCACAGGTAAGAGAATTTCTATCAAGGATACACGTGGTATCATCGATGCTATCCTTAACGGCGACGTTCTCAAGGCTGAGACCAAGAAGATTCCTATCTTCGATTTCGAAGTTCCTACATCACTTCCAGGAGTTGATCCTGCAATCCTTGATCCTAGAGATACATATGCTGATGCTTCTGAGTGGGAGACAAAGGCTAAGGATCTTGCAGAGAGATTCACAAAGAACTTCAAGAAGTATGAAGGCAATGACGCTGGTAAGGCTCTTGTAGCTGCTGGCCCAAAGCTCTAATTCTTTGAAAACTTAAATAAATAATTAAGGCGCTGTATCATTTGATACAGCGCCTTTTCTTATGCATTGTTATTTAAAAAAATTAGCAATTATCTATTCTTCTCGTGCTCGAGAGATGCACCGATAAATCCTGCAAACAGAGGATGAGGTCTGTTTGGACGGCTCTTAAGCTCTGGATGAGCCTGTGTTGCCATGTGGAAACTGTTAGATGGAAGCTCGATCATCTCAACAATCCTGCCATCTGGAGAAAGGCCACAAAGCTTCATTCCATTAGAAACAAGAACTGCTCTGTAATCATTGTTAACCTCATATCTATGACGATGACGCTCAGTGATATTCTCTGAACCAAAGAGCTGATAAGCCTTGGAATCCTTATCAAGTACACAAGGATATGAACCAAGACGAAGGGTTCCGCCGATATCCTCAACACCATTCTGGTCTGGTAAAAGAGCTATCATAGGATGAGTAGTATTAGGATCAAACTCGATTGAATGAGCATCATTATAACCAATTACGTGTCTTGCAAATTCGATGATCGCAAGCTGCATTCCAAGGCAAAGACCAAGGAATGGAACATTGTTCTCTCTTGCATACTTGATGGCTGAGATCATTCCCTCGATACCTCTGTCACCAAAGCCACCTGGAACGATGATACCATCTACATCCTTAAAGAATTCTTCTGCGTTTTCATCAGTAACTTCTTCTGAATCTACCCACTTGATATCTACTGCTGTCTGGTTAGAAATACCACCGTGCTTGAGAGCTTCAACAACAGAAATATAAGCATCGTGAAGCTGAGTGTACTTACCAACAAGAGCAACCTTAACTTCATGCTTAAGTGAATAGAGAGTATCAACCATTGCCTTCCAGTCTGTAAGATCTGGTTCTGGGCAATCGAGCTTGAGACATTCACATGCTACCTGAGCCAGATGCTCTTTTTCCATAGCAAGAGGAGCCTCGTAGAGATACTCAAGATCAAGGTTGTTGAGTACGTGACTGCTAGGAACATTACAGAAAAGAGCTATCTTATCCTTGGTCTCCTGATCAAGCTCAATCTCTGTACGACATACGATAACGTCTGGTTGAAGTCCCATTCCCTGCATAGTCTTAACAGCTGACTGTGTAGGTTTAGTCTTGATCTCCTGTGAGCAGCGAAGGTAAGGGATGAGTGAAACAAGAATAAGCATTGCATTCTCATGTCCAACCTCGTGCTGGAACTGTCTGATAGCCTCAAGGAATGGCTGTGACTCGATATCACCGACTGTTCCACCAACCTCTATAATAGCGATGCGTGTCTCATCATCTGTAAAGTTCCTGTAGAACTTGCTCTTAATCTCATTTGTAATGTGAGGGATAACCTGTACGGTACGTCCGCCATAATCGCCGCGACGCTCCTTCTGAAGAACGGACCAGTATATTTTACCGGTTGTAACATTTGAATTTTTATCAAGATTCTCGTCAATAAATCTCTCATAGTGACCAAGATCGAGGTCAGTTTCAGTACCATCTTCAGTCACGAATACCTCTCCGTGCTGAACAGGGTTCATAGTTCCGGGGTCAATGTTAATATAGGGGTCGAACTTCTGCATCGTAACCTTATAGCCACGAGCCTTGAGTAGTCTTCCTAGTGATGCTGCTGTTATACCCTTGCCAAGTCCGGATACAACACCGCCAGTAACAAAAATGTACTTAACTGCCATTTTAATGATTTCCTCCTGATAATTGACGAGATACTTTATGAATTTGTAGAATTGTTACTTCAAAACAAAATCCTATTATATATATTATAGGATAGAAAATCTAGGTAATTTTGGAAAAATATTTATAAATCTTTTAGAATTATCAACTTGAATAAATAAATTGCATGCAATATAATTACACATACAAAACATCTGACAGGTTAAATATAGTATTAAGAATGGGCGCTGATAGTAATAGAGGTTTGACTAAAGCGCTCAATTATCATAACATTATTAATTATAATGTAAGAAGCGGGAAAAAGGTATGGATAATAATCAAAATCAGAGAAATAATAATCCACTGGGTGATGGATCAAATTCACCTAGAAGGCAGAATATAATATTGTTGCTAGTTGCAGCTCTCGTTACCATGATCTGCATGACATATTTCCTTCGAGCCTTTTCAGAGAACACCAATCAGGAGTGGACTTACACACAGTTTATTCAGGCTGTAGACGATGGAAGAGTTGATAGCATTGTTATAACAGATGACAGAATCAACATTATATTAAAAGAAGATGCTGACAAGGATCAGGGAATAAGACCAGGTCTTGTAACTTCCTGGGGAAGTGCTAGCACAATGACCTACTATACTGGTAAAGCAGAGGATGACAGCGATCTTACACAGCGCATGATTGAGGCAGGTGTCACAGTCAGCAGCGAGGTGCCAGATAACTCAGGCGTTATCCTTTCATTCTTTTTATATTACGTAGCCCCAATCCTACTCATGTGGCTTATATTGTCACTGATATTCAGGAGAATGGGAAGAGGCGGTGGTCCTCTTAGCGTAGGTAAGAGCAATGCCAAGATCTACGTCCAGAAGGAAACAGGTGTTACCTTCAAGGACGTAGCTGGCGAAGATGAAGCCAAAGAGTCACTTGTAGAGGTGGTAGACTTCCTTCACAACCCAGCCAAGTATGCCAAGATAGGTGCTAAGCTTCCTAAGGGAGCACTTCTTGTAGGACCTCCTGGAACAGGTAAGACACTTCTTGCCAAGGCAGTAGCAGGAGAGGCACACGTTCCATTTTATTCTCTTGCAGGTTCAGACTTTATCGAACTTTACGTTGGTGTAGGTGCCAGCCGAGTTCGTGATCTTTTCAGCGAAGCAAGTAAGAATGCACCATGTATCATTTTTATCGATGAGATTGATGCTATCGGTCGTAGCCGTGATAACAAGTATGGCGGCGGTAATGAGGAGAGAGAGCAGACACTTAACCAGCTGTTGTCTGAGATGGATGGTTTCGATTCTTCCAAGGGTGTCCTCATCCTGGGAGCAACAAACAGACCAGAGATTCTAGATAAAGCCCTCCTTAGACCAGGACGTTTTGATAGAAGAATTATCGTAGATAAGCCAGATCTCAAGGGCCGTGAGGAAATCCTCAAGGTTCATTCCAAGGATGTTAAGATGGATGAGACCGTTGATCTTAAGGGAATCGCACTTGCAACAAGTGGAGCCGTTGGATCAGACCTTGCTAATATGATCAATGAAGCAGCTATCAATGCTGTTAAGGCACATCGTGAGTATGTTTGCCAGCAGGATCTCATGGAAGCTGTTGAGCAGGTACTTGTTGGTAAAGAGAAAAAAGACCGCATCCTCAGCAAGGAAGAGCGTAAGATCGTTTCCTACCATGAGGTTGGACATGCACTTATCAGCGCAGTTCAGAAGAATACAGAGCCTGTTCAGAAGATTACAATCGTACCTAGAACCATGGGAGCTCTTGGTTACGTAATGCAGGTTCCTGAGGATGAGAAATATCTCCAGACCAAGGATGAGATCATTGATGACATCATCGTTTCACTCGGTGGTAGAGCTGCCGAGGAAGTTATCTTCAACACAGTTACAACAGGTGCTGAGAACGATATCGAGAAGGCAACATCAATGGCTCGCAGCATGATCACAATGTTTGGTATGAGCGAGAGATTTGGTCTCATGCAGCTTGAGTCTATTCAGAACAGATATCTTGATGGCAACAGAGTTCTCAACTGCAGTGATGAGACAGCAACTCTTGTTGATGCAGAAGTTCAGAAGCTCCTTGCAGAATGCTATGAGAAAGCTAAGCAGATTATCAGAGAACACCTTGATGCAATGGACAAGATCGCACAGTTCCTTATAGAGAAAGAGACTATCACGGGTAAGGAATTCATGAAGATATATCGTGAGGTTGAGAATCTCCCTGAACCTACAGAAGAGGAGATGGAAGCAGCTAAGCGCGGTCGTATCTATGCTACAAGAGCTGAGTCAGCACTCGTTGGTGAGAACGTTCCTGTTAAGGAGCCCAAGGAGAAAAAGGATCCTGAACCAGAGAGTCAGCTTGAACAGTTCCAGAGCATCTTTGATGCAGAGGTTACAGACGCGGGAATTCAGAGCAATTCCGCACCTGCAAGCGAACCTGAGGATAAGAGCGATGATCAGTCAGAAACTGGAAGCGAGAATCGCGGAAGATTTTCAAATGTACCAAATGATTTTGACAAATAATTAGATACTAATTCTAATAACTGAGCCCTGTTCACATTATCGTGAGCAGGGCTTATGTGATATTATTGTATAGATGAGTAATTTCGATATAAAAGAAGAGCTTAAAAAGCTCCCAAACAAGCCGGGAGTCTATATCATGCGTGATGAGAACGACACCATCATGTATGTCGGAAAAGCCATTAACCTGCACAACCGTGTCAGGTCTTATTTTCGTGCCAACATTGGCCGTGGTCCTCAGATCGACCAGATGGTCAAACTCATAGCAAGATTCGAATACATTGTTACTGACTCAGAGCTTGAGGCTCTGGTTTTAGAGAACAATCTGATAAAAGAAAATTCGCCTAGATACAACACTCTTTTAAAAGATGACAAGACCTACCCCTATATCAAGGTCACAGTATCTGAGGATTATCCGAGAGTTCTTTTCTCAAGACTCATGAAAAAAGATAAATCCAGATACTTTGGCCCCTTTACAAGCGCAGCAGCAGTCAAGGATACCATAGACCTCATCAATAAAATATATGGGATCAGAACCTGTAACAGAGTACTGCCAAGAGATATCGGACTTGAGAGACCATGCCTTAATTACCACATGAAGCAGTGCTGTGGTCCATGTACCGGCGCAGTTTCCAAAGAGGAATACAGGAAAAGAATAGACGGAGCGCTGGACTTCTTGAATGGTAACTACGCTGTTATCATCAAGGAGCTACAGGAGAAGATGGAAGCTGCTTCAGAGGAGCTTGATTTTGAGTCGGCTGCTAAATACAGGGATCTTTTATCAAGTGTTAAAGTCGTAGCCCAGAAGCAGAAGATGACTGACTCCTCCATGGAGGATAAAGATATAGTAGCTATAGCATCAGACGATAAAGATGCGGTGGTTCAGGTTTTCTTTGTAAGAGACGGTAGACTCATTGGAAGAGAACACTTCTACATGACACACGTATCAGAAAATCCTCAGGCCGAGATACTCCTTAACTTCGTTAAGCAGTTTTATGCCGGAACACCTTTTATTCCTAGAGAACTGATGCTTCCAGAAGCCATCGAGGATATGGAGATAATTGAGAAGTGGCTCACTCAGCGCAAGGGCAGCAGGGTTTATATCACTGTTCCAGAAAGAGGACAGAAAGAAAAGCTTATGGAACTGGCCAAGCAGAATGCGGAGCTGGTTCTTTCCAAGGATAAAGAGCGCATCAAGAGAGAAGAAGGAAGAACAATTGGTGCGGTAAAAGAAATAGAAAATCTTCTTGGCATCAAGGGCCTTAACAGAATGGAGGCTTATGATATCTCCAATATAAGCGGCTTTGCAAACGTAGGCTCAATGGTTGTTTACGAAAAAGGAAAGCCTAAAAAGAGCGACTATAGAAAGTTCCGTATTAAATCAGTGGCGGGACCAGATGACTATGCCTGCATGCATGAGGTCCTTACAAGGCGTCTCCTTCATGGAATCGAGGAGAGACATGATCTTGAAGTAAGAGATATTGATGCGCAGTATGGAAGCTTTACCAAGTTCCCAGATCTGATTCTTATGGATGGTGGACGTGGACAGGTCAATATCTGTCTGCAGGTACTTGAAGAGCTTGGAATCAACATCCCTGTATGTGGAATGGTCAAGGATGACAACCACAGAACAAGAGGTTTGTATTTCAATAATGTTGAGCTTCCTATAGATACAAGATCTGAGGGCTTTAAGCTTATCACAAGGATTCAGGATGAAGCCCACAGATTTGCCATTGAGTATCACAGATCACTTCGTTCCAAGTCGCAGGTAAAGAGCTCACTTGATGAGATACCCGGAGTTGGTCCATCCAGGAGAAAAGCCCTTATGAGGAGCTTTAAATCAATTGAAGATATCAAGAATGCCAGCGTAGAAGAATTGTCACAGGTTCCAGAAATCCCTGAGAGCACAGCAAGACAGATCTACGACTTTTTCCACCAGGAACAATAGTGGAAAAGCAAGCCTATGCAACAGAATATAGGCTATCAGTTGTTTATTAATCAAACAACTTCTTTATTAAATGGGGATTTGGGGAAACAAAGAGTAAATGAAAAGAACGTTAATAAGCCTTATTTTGGCGACCACATTGGCAACTACAATTCTTACAGGATGCGAACCACTTGTAGTAGATCCTTTAGATAAGAGGTATGAAGTTGACGGTGTAGCAACAACAGCAAGGCAGTTATTTGAAGCAGGCAAAGAGGATTTTGATTATTCAAAATACATATTATGTGATGGCAGTTATCATTACTATGATAAGAGCAAGCGTGTTTCAAATGATGGATCAGTTACATATTATGATCACTACGATTTAAAGAACGGAACCTTCACCTATAGCAGATACTACGTGGACGATGACAATAAGCTTTCAATATATTCAGGAGAGTTCAAGGATGAATTGAACTTTAATTTAGCTCCCAGTGTTTCGAAAGACAAAAGAAAAAAGGACAGTGTTAAGGTTTCGCTGTACAAGAAAACACAAGACGGTGAGGAAACTCAGTTCTATCAGTATGATGGCAACAAGAATGATGAAACCTTTATAGATGTTGAGGCAATATTTCCAGAGAACTTTGATGGAATAAACACTATAGTTAGCAGATCCATAGAAAAAGGAAAGAACATGCTGGATGTGACATTGTCTGGAGATGTTAGTTTTCTCAGACACGTATTTGGCAGTGGATGCTATGGTTATCAATATGCCAAGAATGTCAGATACTCTTTTTGCCTGGATGATAATAAGTTAAAAGAAATAGTGGTTTTCGGAGACAAATTCCAGGATAAAAAAGTTTCTTCTGGCGGAGTGGAGAGTAGAGCTAGTGAAGTTAACATCACTATTAAGTTCTCAGAGATGTCCAATGAGCCAGTTGAGATTCCAGAGCCTCCGACAATTATGTCTGAAAACGATGATATAAACAGAATCCTTACAGGGGATGAAGAGTTCATCGTATCAGAGGGAATCGAGAATCCAGCAAACTGCAGAGATGATTTCTGCAAAGATGCAGTGCACATTTGGGAAGAGCTGATGGCACTTCCGGAGGAAGACAGAAATACACTCACCAAGATTTCTGATCAGCTTGCTGACATAGCCATAACACATGAATATTATGACTATACATGTACATATGCTCTTTTGGAAAAAGATATATGTGTTGTTAGGTTTTCTTTCTTTGATTATGTAGGCAAACCAATGGGATATATTTTTGTCCCGTTCCAATGCAAGATTGATAATGATAAAAAGGACCAGACGATAGTTGGCAGTGCCTTTTGTGCATCTGGTGCGGACACTATAGAAATAGGTTCCGAAGGCGGCTTTTCTTTTGACCATAAAGATGATTATGAGAAGAAGCATCATTACAAATACTGGCTGGATAAATATATGAATCTTGAGATTGGATACAGAGCCTACAAGCTGGAGAGACTTTCACTTCTTAAAAAGGATGAAGAGCTTGAGGAGTTTGTCGAAGAAAGCAGATCTGAGCTTAAGAGACTTGGAGAAGAATATCGCCTTCCAGTCCTTTCTGATATCACAGAATATTATTTGAACAAGTATGATGAAACATACTACGTAGTTAATATTCACATGGACGAAGAATACACCATAGGCATCATGAGAGATTATGATCTTAACATAGTGTATGAGGATGAGATGAAGAGCAAACTGGCTTATTTGGACAGGAAAGAAACTGAAGTTTCATGGGTGCAAATTTCCGATGAATAATATATAATATCTCACAGATTGTTGAGAGGAATTTTTTTAGATTATTACAATGCTTAATCCTGAGATCAAGTTATTGCAAAAGAAAATAGCAGATTATCCAGAGCAGATCGACAGAATGCAGAAAAGATACGCACTTGTCATGGCTCCCAAGTCTACAGAAATAGGCTCAGCCATCAAAGGACTTAGTGCTTATATGCTGCAGCTCAAGGTTAACAGAGGCTCTTTTGCCAAGCTGTATCAGGAGATTGCATCGGATTGTTCAAGGCTGGAGCAGTTGACTGAAAAAGAGGCAGCTTCTGGCGAGGATCTGACAGAGTCCATTCAGCTTAGTCACGTTCAGATACAGCATGCACAGGCTACCGTAGAGACATATCTTAAGTCGATAGATGCGCAGCTAGACGGAGCAGTGACTGCACAGGAGAAGCTCAAACTAGCCCAGAAGCAGAAAAAGACATTTGATGTAGTTAATCTCTTGGCAATGATAGAAAAGGGAGACGGATATATTTTATGAAAAAAAAGAATACACTGCCTGGTATTATTATTCTTGCGATAGGCGCAGTAATTGCAGCTATCGTTGGTATTAATGGGGCAGACATTATAATTTCTATAGGAATTGGTTTATTTAGACTCCTGATGATAGCAGGAATCGCAGTATTCGGAGCAGGAGCGTTTACAACACTTATACCTCTTATCAGTAATCTCAAAAGCGCCAAAGCGGCCAAGGAAGCTGCTGAAGCTCAGAAGGCTCAGGAGGAAGAAGAGGCTCGCAAGAGAAAAGAGGACGTAAGAGGACTTGTTAAACAGCTCATGGATGAGGAAGTCGATTTCGTTCCAGTTGGTAATATCCTGTTAAAAGAGATGGATGATATGGATGAGTTTGTTGAAAGAAATGACAAGCTCTTCTTATATAACGACATGACAGAGTTCGAGAGCATGAAGGAGATTATTTCTCAGGCTAGAAATGCTCTTTATCACAACTGCCGTGGTGTAGTTAATCTCTATGTTGCACTTGAAACTTCAGGGGAATTTACAACTGAGGCAGACAAGATCATTCAGAGTAACAACGAGCTTCTTAATAATGCTAAGGATTTCCTTTTAGAGCTCGCAAGATACACTAACGAGCAGAATGAAGATACCGATGCTGTAACAATGATTCAGGATTATGCTGATGCTATCGGCCAGTCACTGAGACATACATACGATTAATAAATAAGAATATAATCAGATAATATTTGATATTGGGAGGAGATATTGAGTATGAGAAAATCAAGATTTTTAAAAGGGGTGCTTGCTGCAGTGCTGGCACTGTCAATGACTGCATGCAGCAACAATGTAACAAACAATTCAACATTAGACAGCGCACTCAGCTATGATGATGCTGTAGCAGAGCTCGGAACATTCTACAGGAAGATCAATCCATCTACAGTTCCAGCAAGACTTGATGTAGATATGTCAGATTCTTCAATCGCAGATTCACTTGCTGATATCGATACATTCGACATGATGCTCACAGGAAAAGGTTCTATCAACCTTGAGATAGCTGCTCCATCTGAGTTCAGTGGCAAGTCATATCCAGATGAGTGGCTCGTAGCTGTTGGTCAGAAGTTCAACAAGGCTGGCTACACAGTAAATGGTAAGAGCGTATCAGTTTCTATCAGAAAGATTTCTTCTGGTGAGACACTTACATATATTACAGAAGGTGGCTATCAGCCAGACCTCTATATCCCATCTAATGAGATGTGGGGAGAGATGCTTGTAGCTAACGGTATCAAAGCTACTAAGCTTACAGATAGAATTGCAGGAAATACAGCAGGTATCCTGATGTCCAAGGCTGTATATGATTCATACACAGAGAAGTACGGCGAAGTTACTATGGATGGTGTTCTCAAAGCTGCAATTGCTGGCGATATGGTATTTGCTTATACAAACCCATATACATCAGCTACAGGTATGAACATCCTTTGCTCAATGCTTTATGCTTTTGATAACACTAATCCACTTTCAGATAGTGCTGTTGATCAGCTTGTTCAGTATCAGAACAACGCTCCTACTGCAGCTTACACAACATCAATCCTTAAAGAGTCTGCTGCTAAAGGTATCATCGATGCAATGGTAATGGAAGAGCAGACATACATTAACACACCAGAGCTCAAGAACTATGTATACACACCAGCAGGTGTTCGTCATGATCATCCTGTATATGCGTTCCCTTGGACAGATGATGAAGAGATGGAAATTGCCAAGATGTTTGTTGATTTCTGTCTCACATCAGAGAACCAGACAATGGCAACAGAAAGAGGCTTCAACCTCCACGAGGATTATGTTTCTGAGAACTATGGAATGACAGGTAGTGACTACCTTTCAGCTCAGAAGGTATGGAAGACTAACAAGAACGGTACACGTCCTACTATCGCAGTATTTGTAACAGATATTTCTGGTTCTATGAATGGCACAAGAATCAAGTCACTCAAGAACTCACTTCTTAATACAATGCAGTACATCGATTCCAGCAGCTACATTGGACTTGTAAGCTACAGTGATAAGGTTTACATCAACCTTCCTATCGCTCAGTTCGACAACAAGCAGAGAGCATACTTTAGTGGTGCGGTTAAAGACCTTGATGTTGGCGGACAGACAGCTACCTATGATGCAGTACTTGTAGGAATGCAGATGCTCATCGAGAAGAGTAAAGAGGTTCCAGATGCCAATATGATGCTCTTTGTTCTGTCTGACGGAGCACAGAATGCTGGTTATGAACTTAAAAGAATTACTCCTATAGTTGGTGGACTTGGAATTTCGGTATATACTATAGGTTATGAGATGAATGATTCAGATAAGGCAGATCTTAAATCTCTTTCTGAAATCAACGAAGCTGTATGTATCGACGCAGATACAGAAGATATCGTTAATGAACTTCGTAACTTATTCAATGTAAACATGTAAAACCAATCCAGGAGGAATGTATGGCAAGTGTAAGTCTTAAAACTATCATTGAGAAAATGAAGCTTGAGAATCTGACCCCTGAGCTTGATATCAAGAAGATCAGGATCAGTCAGCCAGATATCAACAGACCAGCTCTTCAGCTGGCTGGATACTTTGAGCACTTCGAGGCGACAAGACTTCAGGTAATCGGATTTGTAGAATATACCTATATGGAATCTTTTCCTGATGACAAGAAGGAGGACATGTACAGAGAATTCCTTTCCTTCGACATCCCTGGTGTAGTATTCTGTAGAGAGCTTACACCAGATCCTCTTTTCATCAAGATTGCTATTGAAGAAAAGGTTCCTGTACTTATTACCAAGAAATCAACTTCTGCATTCATGGCAGAGATCATCAGATGGCTCAATGTTAAGCTTGCACCATGCATTTCCATCCATGGCGTTTTAGTAGATATCTATGGTGTCGGCGTTCTCATCACTGGTGAGAGCGGAATTGGTAAGTCTGAGACAGCTATCGAGCTTATCAAAAGAGGACACCGTCTCGTATCCGATGACGTTGTAGAACTTAGAAGAGTAAGTGAAGAGACACTTATCGGTACAGCTCCTGATATCACCAAGCACTTCATCGAGATGAGAGGCGTAGGTATTATCGATGTTAAAACACTTTACGGTGTATCAAGCGTAAGGGAGACTCAGACAATCGACCTTGTTATCAAGCTTGAAGACTGGGATAAAGACAAAGAGTATGACAGACTCGGACTTGAAGAGGAGTACACAGAATACCTTGGCAACAAGATAGTCTGCCACCGTATTCCAATTCGTCCAGGTAGAAACCTTGCGGTTATCTGCGAGTCTGCAGCTGTTAACCACAGACAGAAAGCTATGGGCTACAATGCAGCTCAGGAGCTTTACAATAGAGTTCAGAATTCACTTGCTCGCAGAAGAAGTGATGATGACGATGAAGATTAATTAAAAGAAATTTATTAGAGGAGAAAGAAATGGCAAGATACGTATTCGGCATCGACTTAGGGGGAACAACTGCAAAGATCGGATTACTTACTGAGGGTGGAGAAAAAGTAGATTTCTGGGAAGTACCAACCAGAACCGAGAACAATGGAGAACTCATTCTTTCAGATTTAGCTGTTGCTATCAGAGATAAGATGAAGGAAAGAGGCATCGAGGATTCAGAAGTTATTGGAGCAGGAATCGGTGTTCCTGGTGCCGTAAATGTAGATGGCCTTTGCTATCAGGCTGTTAACCTTGGATGGGAGAACCTCAATGTTGTTAACGAACTCCATTCCAAGCTTAAGCTTCCTGTAAAAGCTGGTAATGACGCTAACGTAGCTGCTCTTGGAGAAGCCTGGAAGGGCGGCGGACAGGGCTACAAGAACATGCTTCTTGTAACACTTGGAACAGGAGTTGGTGGTGGTATCATCAACGAAGGCAAGATCCTTGCTGGTTCTAAGGGATCAGGCGGAGAGATCGGACACATTCACCTTGAGGATGATGAGCCAGATGCATGTGGATGTGGTAATCATGGCTGCTTTGAGCAGTATGCAAGCGCAACAGGCGCTGTAAGACTTGCTAAGAGAATTCTTGCAGCTACTGATGAAGACAGTGCACTAAGACACATCGACAACTTCCAGTGTAAGGATGTATTTGATGAAGCCAAGAAGGGCGATAAGGTTGCTATTCAGATAGCTGAGAGATACGGCTATTACCTTGGAAAAGGTATTGCTGCAACAGCAAGCGTTGTTAACCCTGAGATCATCGTTCTGGGCGGCGGCGTTTCAAGAGCAGGCGAAATGCTCTTTGATCTTCTTAAGCCAAGCTTTGAGAAGTATGTATTCCCAGGCTGTAAGGATGCTAAGTTTGCACTTGCCAAGCTGGGTAATGACGCAGGAGTTTATGGCGCAGCCAAAATGCTTCTTTATTAATGGAGATAAGATTTTTGAATAAAGATGTAATAACAGCAATAAGACAGATCTCACCTGATCTGGATGTTAATACTAATGAGATGATGAGCAGGCACACCACGTTTAAAACTGGTGGGCCTGCAAGCTTGTTTATAAGGCCATCTGACCTTGGTCAGTTAAAGAGTGTAGTAGCACTTCTTAGAAGAGCTGAAACACCTTTCTTTGTACTTGGAAATGGCAGTAACCTTCTGGTGTCTGATAAAGGCTATGATGGAGCTATTATTTCTACAGAAAAGCTAATAGATATCAGATTACAGGACGATACACATATATATGCGGAAGCCGGAGCGATGAATTCCAGAATAGCTGCTTTTGCAAGGGATAACTCTCTTACAGGTTTTGAGTTTGCAGCTGGAATTCCTGGAACCATCGGAGGAGCAATGATCATGAATGCCGGAGCCTATGATGGTGAGATGAAGCTTGTCACCAAGGAAGTCAGAGCTCTTTCCCCTCAGGGAGAAATAATCAGACTTGATAACCAGGCTCTTAGATTCGACTATAGATCAAGCGCTCTTAAAGGCAAGGACTTCATTGTTGTTTCCGCTCTTTTGGAACTTGAGAAGGGCGATAAGGATCAGATCACTGACAGAATGCAGGAGCTGGCCCTTAAGAGAAAAGAAAAACAGCCACTTGAATTCCCAAGTGCAGGCTCTACATTTAAGAGACCGGAAGGACATTTTGCCGGCAAACTTATTGAAGATGCAGGACTTCGCGGATATACTGTGGGTGGAGCAATGGTTTCAGACAAGCATTGCGGCTTTGTGGTTAACAAGGGCGAGGCTACATCACAGGACATTTACAAGCTCATATGTGATGTTCAGAAAAAAGTTGATGACGAATTTGGGGTTAAGCTTGAGCCGGAAGTAATCATGCTGGGTAAGTTCTAAATTAGTTACAAAGTGTATAAAAAGTAGTTTGTTATAAGAAGGGTCGTAGAATATGAGATTTGTCATTGTTACAGGAATGAGCGGTGGTGGAAAGTCCACAGCCATTCATATGCTTGAAGATGCAGGTTACTACTGCGTAGATAATCTGCCAGTATCTCTTATAG
>JAEEGI010006780.1_pt1 | contig 25827 bp, 24 predicted proteins | sample 8958751 | NCBI WGS metagenome assembly JAEEGI01 (sample SAMN16246545, study PRJNA631951) | gut metagenome | biome: gut microbiome; feature: rumen; material: KS-attached | host: Bos | place: Iran: Karaj | collected 2018-10
TGCATGGTGATGGACCGGTATCTCAGCACTTACTCGCGCGGAGTGGATGTTTTAGTGACTTACCTGCATCGTGAACGTGCAATGAGATTCGCTCAGGAACTCTGTGTTGAGTGGCAGAGAAGAGTAAAGGAATCCTTTTACAAGAGCAAGACGGAAAAACCATTGTCCGTGACCGGAGAGGTTGATTGGAAATCCATATATCGCTTATATGGAACAACTCTATTGGGCCTTTTGATCACAAAAGATTTCATTTTTGCTTTCCAAATTGGTGACGGAGACATTGTTTGCGTTGATGGAGAATCAGTGACAGCCATGGTTGAAACTGAAAAGATTCTTGGGACTGAAACGCACTCTCTGTCCAGTACGGATGCTTGGAAAAAAGCGGTGACTTCCATTCGAAGAAGAGATGCGGATGAAGGCATTCCGTATCTTTACATGCTGTCAACGGACGGTTTTATTAACAGCCATGCGTCTGATAAAGAGTATAAAAAGAGTTGCAGAGAATACTTATCTATGATCATCCAACACGGATTTGAGAAGGTATGTGGCAATCTGGAGCGGTGGCTGAATGAAACAAGCAGCCTGGGGTGTGGGGATGATATTACATTGGTATTGGCGTACTTCGAATAGAGAATAAAGACGAAGGCGGGAGGTATGTTTAGGTGATTGTAGACAGATACTATTACAATCAACTGAATAAGCGCGAAAAGGAGATATATAAAGCCTTTTATGACGGACTGATGGCACACAAGGACATTATCCCTGTATCAAAGCGCGCAGATGTCTCGCAAGAAATGCTGAGTCGAGTTTACGAAGCCATAACGCTAGATAATCCTCTAATCTACTACGTGAATCAGTCTGTAGTCAATGTGGCACAAGATGAAAAGGGTAATGTGGCATTGATCCCGCAATACTTTTTCCCTGAAGGCAAAGTGAAAGAGTATAACAAGAAAATACAGAATGTTGTCAATCATCTGGCCGCAAAATTGCAACTGACGGAAGGCTCCGATTATGAAAAGGAACTTCGGGTCCATGATTTTATCTGCAACAATATTTTTTACGATTACGAAGGTGCAGATAAATCGAAAACCGTTAACATAATTGCAAGTCATGGCATTTTAGGTGTTTTCGCGTATCACAAGGCACAATGCGAAGGGATTGCAAAAGCGGTAAAGGTACTGCTCAATGCGGTTGACGTAAAGTGCATTGTTGTGACGGGGAAAGCAATCAATGAAAAGGAGCAGACATGTAATCATGCATGGAATATCGTCAAGATTAACAACTCTCCTTACCATCTGGATGTCACGTGGGATTTGGGCGCATCCAGAAAGAATGCAGTGGCATATGATTACTTCAACCTAAATGATTCACAGATTAGAGTTAATCACGATATTAGCGCCAGATTACCAAAGTGCGGATCAGAAAAGTACAATTTCTTCCGCATGAACCAATTAATCTTTACGAACAAACTATCGTTGAAACGGTATTTGGAAAAAGGAATCAAAGAAGGTAAGAGAGACTTTTATTTTCGGGCTGAAGGAAGTCTGGTCCCTAAGGAAATAATCGAAGAAATGGCTGCGTTTGGAGGCCATTTGATGCCTGAGCAAAGTAGAAAGATAAAGTGCATGCGGATTGTTAATTTCAAAATGAGAACTTGCAGAATGCTTTATTACTAGCGGAAGGGAGTGCTTATGGAATACTGCGTTATTAATAAGGGTCAGGGAGCCTCAAGATTAGCAAATGAAGCCGTAAATACCATGCTAAACGAGTATGCAAGGGTTTTACATGGTTTTACCAAGAATGAGTTTGATTCCATAGTGGAATATGATCTGCTCAATATCATGGCATACTATTATTCGAAAATGAATGCGCAACAAAAGCGTGCTATATGTGATTCCATCACTAAAACCTTGGATTTGTATGGGATTGAAGACGTGATGGAAGATTTGGCATTATTTGCGGAAGATGACCTTTATGTACCTCTTTCATGCAAACTGATTGACCGCTTAAGTGATGCCAGGAGAACTACTATCATTTATGAGACACTATTTATGAAGTGTAAAGAGATGACGGTGGATACCTGGAATCAAAAGAACTCTTTTTCAAATTACCTTGTGCTTTTGAATGCCGCGTATTTCAACGCTTTGGCGTATAAACTGCATTTGCGTGACAGCTATTCAGTTTGTCTTAAGGCATATTATGGTCAGGAATCCTATGATGCCCTTATAGATTCATTATATGAAAAACATCTTGATGATATCGGCTGGGATGCGGATATCGAATTGGATGTTTTAGAAGAGCTGATTGAGGAGAGCAGGACGGACAATTCTTTTGAACAGAGTCCGAAAGAAGACTATTTTGATGCCGTTAATCGGATGAATGACATTCGTACTGAACATTTTCAAGAGGCTTGGGAAGACGATGACAAAGAGGGGTTTGAACGCATTGTAAGTGCAACTGGAATTCGAGAGCAAAGGGTGGTAGAAATCCATGGATTTGAGTGCCATTTTTGTTTTGCTAAATTAAGCGACGACGAATATATCATTGTTTACCAGAAAAATGCCAGAATCAGTGATATTGTTGATAAGGAAGAGGCTTGGAGCAAGTTTCAACATGATTTGTATTACGAAGACATAAAGAATGGACAAAATGCGTCAATGGTATACATCGTCTATATTCTAGATGATGACTCGGACAACATTCCTATCCAGACAATTGAGAGCAACAAAACATACGGAAGGAAATATGTTTTTTCTGAAGATGAGACCATTACATTCATTAATGGAATCGTTAAGACCTCTCATGATGAATTGGGTGCCGTTTCTCCAGTCCAGGAATGGGACAGAATTCTTCGCGAAGAACACCTTACAGGCTGTATGACGGAGGCATACGCAGCAAAGAAAGTCGATGCATATCTTTCCGGACAAAGATTTGATGCAGATTATGTTATGGATGATGATTATTCATCATTAACACATTCGGCAGTTCCAGCCGTCAAATGGGTAAAGTCGCTCGATACATCCGGATTTCGTGATTTCTGTTTTGACGAAAAGGTTATGGAGTTTGGACAAATAAACTTGTTTTATGGGGCGAACGGATCAGGCAAGACATCTGTTTTGGAGGCGATAGAGTACGCTTTAACGGCTGAGGTTCGAAGGGTCAAGGACTTTAAGGTAAAACTGCCGACTGACAGTTATCCGCGTCTTTATGTCTACGACAAAGAAGCAGGAGTGCATACATTTACGCCATACTTTTCCAAGAAGAATAATAAAGAAATCGAACGCGTCTGGTATGGAGTGCCTGCAGGAAGAACGAAGTCAACACTAAACGACAATTTCAATAGATTTAACGCATTTGATTCAGAAGCAGCGTATAAGTTTATCCATGAATCGGATAATAGCGAAGACAGTTTTGCATCCATGTTTGGAAATCTTATGTTTGGCGAAACTGTAGTGGATCATGAAAAAAAGTGGGTTAGATATAAGAAAGCATTTGATAATAAGTATTCAGAACTTAGAGAAACTCTCAATAACGCGAAATACATGGGTGAAATCTATGAAGACAGCCTAAAACGAAAAAGTGATGACGCAAAGTCCGAAGAAATTGAAAAAGGCATAGTGCAATTACAGCTCATAATTCGTACAAAGCTACCCCAAGCATCAAGCGATCGCTATCCCAGAATTATGGAGGAATTAACGCTTGCGGAGAAATATGTCGACATTTTGGATTCGGATCAATGGAACAAAAAAACATTTAAGCAGGTTTCAGCAAGTATTGCAAGCATCAAAGGCGAAAATCAGAGGATTGGTAAGGAGAAAAAAGAAAAGTCTGATGAAATCACCAGACTTGCTGAGAAGAATGGTGAATTAAAAACAAAGATTTTTGAGGAAGAAGGGCATCAGGAAGAAATTCAGGAGAAAATCGATAGAATCACAGTAGAAGTAAATAACTGGTCAATTGTCCAAAATGTACTGAATCATGAGGATACAATTAAGCTTGCATCTGATTTGTTGGAAGAGTCGTCAACTCTGGATAAGGAACTTTTGCATATTTCTAAGCTCGAGCAGAGAACTGCGATCATTAGCTTTTTGAAGGCGGGTAAATATGTTGCCATGTCATCGGAAAAGCGAGTGGAGCTTGAACGGCGGCTAGACAAAGCTAAAGATGACTGCAATGCGCTAGAGAACAAGTATGAGGAAGCAAAGAAGGCATTTGGAGAGAAAGAACAACAAGCCATCGAACTTAGAAAGATTGGTAAAACTCTCATGACGGACGCAAAGTGTCCTCTTTGTGGTCATGAATTTGAGAACACTAAGCAACTGCTAGACATCATCGACAGCGCAGTTATTGTGGATGAGAGCATGGATGCGCTAATTTCCGAAATAGAGAGCATTAAGCGACTCATCACAGAACTTCAGAATCAGTTGGATGGTGAAAAACTGATCGAAAAAGCGAAAGGAGAACTGGAAAATCTAAAGGCAAGTGTTCCGATTATAAACCAGTATGGTTCAAATTACAAGGGGTTATATGATTACATCACCTCAAAAGAGGCAAAGGAGAAGAGAAAATCAGAAATTGTTGAGCAACAGACTGTTCTGGAGGGACAAGGATTCTCACTGAAGAATATCAATGCTTGCAAGGAATACAAAGTTTTGAATCCAGTTTATTTGGAATACAAAAAAACTGCGAGGGGTACATTTGAAGACTATTTGTCAAGTAAACTGAGAAATCTTCAAAGTGAGTTCAATGTGTCTAAGAATGCGGTGGATTCGTATCAGAAGCAAATTCGGAAGAACGAGCAGGCAGAGGATTTGCTTCGAAATGACATTCATCGCCTAGAAGCATCGCTAGAAACACTTGAAATTGACAAGAATCGAGAGAATGAACAAGCTTTAGAAAACTTAAAAACTAGATTTGCGATTCCGGAAGACATGCTGCTGACAGAATGGATCGCTAAATATCGGAATTTATTTGATAAGTGTGAATTGGAGGTTGAACGTCAACAGTCGCTGGGAAGCATTGCTTTTGAAAAACAGCAACTGGCAGAGTATAAGGCAACGATAAAGCGCGTTGAACCACAAGTCGCAAGATGCGCTACAGCTGTACGAGTTCTTGAACAAATGCCGTCACTGAGTTCGTTCGTAGAAAAGGGAATAGAGAGCAACATACAACAAATCAGTAAGTTTTTTAAGTGGATGCATCATTCTGGAGAATTTGAGGAATTAGGAATTGATTCCGAAGGTATTTATGCCATAAGAGGGCTAAATCATCAAAGGATCCGGACATATGAAATGAGTACCGGACAAAGATCCACGATTGCAATGGCTGTTATGTTCACGCTTCACATGGCCGCCTCAGATGCGCCGCAATTCTTATTATTGGATGAGCCATTGGCAACCATGGATGACACACAGGTGCTGAATGTATTGGATATTCTCAAATCTATGGCAGAGAACAAGACGCAAATTTTCTTTACAACTGCTAATGGTATCATGATTAACCTGTTTAAGGAAACATTTAAGAATACAGATTTCGACTATAAAGAGTATGAGTTTGTAAAACGCGTAAACAGGCCATCCGAGATCAAGGAATACAGTATTAATGATGTAAGAACTATTGAGGAACTGACATTGGATGATCTTACGCTTGACTTCAACCAGTTTGCTCAGATAAGAGACATACTGAGAAGAAATCAGGAAAAGCTTGTTCCAAAGGATGAGTGGGAAGTGTTAGCAGAGAAAAAGACGGCACAAAATCATCAGAATACTGATTCACCCACAAAGGAAGAACTTCAATCTAATTTCTATTACCATCTGTCGGAGGATGAATGCAGGCTAATCAATGTGTTGGTTAATGATGATGGAGATAGTGCTTCTATGCTTCGAAATAAACTTGCCGCTTTTTCAACTTATAAGATGATGTTGGAAAGAATCAATGAAAAAGCAATTGATTTCTTTGGTGAAACCATAGTCGACAACGATGATGAACTCCCGTGGATGGATGATGATTACAAGGAAGAATTGGCAACACAGTACAAGTTGTATTCACAAGGATGAGGTAATCATTTATGGAAAAACATGTTCCGAAAAAAACATATAGAAACATCATGAACTCACTTGGGGGCGGTACCGTCCCCAAGGAGGGGTTGGGTTATATTACGGTTGGCCGCGCTCAAGAAATAGATTCGCTGCTCCGAGATACGGAGGTTATTGAAGAGGGAGGAGCGACATTCAGATTTGTTGTCGGTGATTATGGATCCGGTAAGACATTCTTGTTGCAGACAATAAAAGAATACTGTGTTAAGAATGATTTTATTGTGGCTGAAGTTGATCTTTCGCCTGATAGGAGCTTGATTGGCAATACGACAAAGAAAAAAGGTCTGGCTACATATCGTGAATTGATGGCTAATGTATCAAACAAGGCAAATCAGTCAGGACGTGCACTATCGAAGGTCATTGAATCCTGGGTGAACAAAATGTTTGAGCGCGCAGCCATTGAGATGACGCAGAATCCCAAAGGAGAGACGAACATAGAGCATATAGCGGAGGGGTTGATGCTTCAGGATTGTGCCAAATTGCAAACCATGGCATACGGATTTGAGTTTTCTGCCGCATTGAAGCTTTTTTGGAAAGCAAGCAGAACTGCCGACATGAATGAAAAGCTTACTGGTCAAGAAAGCGTGATGAGGTGGTTTAGAGGAGAATTTAAGACCAATCAAGAGGCAAAGAAAGAACTGGGAATCAATGCCACAGTGCAGGATGAGAATTGGTTTGATTACATTATACTGTGGGCCCACTTTTTCGTCTTGGCAGGATATAAAGGATTTATTGTATTAATTGACGAGATGGTCAACATATACAAGGCTGCAAGTAAAGTAACCAGGCAACAGAATTACGAAAAAATGTTGATGATGTACAATTCGGCGTTGCAAGGGAAAGCAGAATACCTTGGAATCATCATGGGTGGCATTCCTATGAGTATTTATGATAAGAATCGAGGCGTGTTCAGCTATGAAGCAATGAGATCACGCTTGTCTACCGGAGTGTATCAGGATCCAAGCATTATTAACATGATGACGCCTATTATTAAGGTGCTACCGCTGACAAAGGAAGAGATGTATGTGCTTTTGGAAAAACTGGCCGACATTCATTCCCAACTATATGATTACGAGAAGGTTATTACTGAAGATGAAATGATGGACTTTGTTAAGCTAGCCTATCTGAAGAGGGAAACTTCTTTTATTACGCCGAGAACAATGATCAGAGATTTCATCCAGATATTGGACGTAAAGAAGCAAAATCCTGATAAGAATGTTAGGGATATACTGGCGGCTTATAAATTTGCTGTTGATGAAGAGCAAACATATGAGGACATCGAGTAAGAGATAGCCCTTATAAGAGAATTGTGGAGCGCAGATTTGAGCAAAAGGAGAATGCGTTATGAATATCCGTGAGATGAATGTTTCTGCCAGAGCAAAATCATGTTTGATCAGTGCTGGCTACACAAGTACGGAAGAGGTACTAAGCCTTAGTGAACAAGAATTACTTAGCATAAAAAACCTCAATCAAAAATGTGTAGATGAAATTCGGGAAGCATTACGGGAGCTTAGTGACGAAAACCAAGAACAGAATACGGATGATGAAAGTTTATACTCGCCAGTAAATCAGAGCGACTCAGAAGTTAATGATACGGTAATTTCGGCATCGTTGCCGGAACGGTCAATGGCTGAACGATTTGCAAAGAATCTTGAAGAGGAAAATGAAGAACGGTCAGATTGGCCAATCCCTGATAATTTCACGGAGAATGATAAAGAGTTGCTTGAAAGAGCAAAAAGTTCATATCAAAATATTGAGCAATTTGATTTAAGATATAGTCTTGGCGGAATCAAATGGCCGGAAAGTGACATAGAGCGCTTAATAAAAAGAGATACAATGCTTTTGCTCGGAGCAATCTATTATTTATGCGGCAAAGAGGAGCGAAACAAGTTGAATTTTGTCGTAAAAGTTCTTTTTAGGTACAATGATCTACAATGGGCTTTGGCAAATTTTTTGGGGAATATCAATACGAAGGTTTACCTACATAAGTTATATAAACAATTACCCAGCTTTATTGGTCTATTATATGAGTATGATAAAGAACACAGAACAAACTTTACGGAAAATGGCTTTTCCATTATTTGTGATGTCCTTTCAGCTATTGATATTATTGAAAATGCATATGCAAAATTGATTATTGAAACATACATTGAATGCTGTTATTATCGGTTGATTTTATCAGGGAAAGAGATAGATAAGCCTTCAAGAATTAATGAATGTGATAAGGGAATTACATTAGATACGCAAGAGAATTACTCTTCTGAAGGGGATAGTCATAAGGCAGGAGAGATTTGTCATATTATGGTCAATTTTATCGAGAAGGAAAATTATCTTGAAATGATTGACTATAGCAAGAAAAATGCATTAGAAGAATCATATACTCCTTCGAAACTTGTTTCTATTTGCAATGAAATTAACGATTGGTGGGCCGATAATTGCTTTCATGATATGGAAGATGATTTGGACGATATTGGCGTACATGAAGAAGTAGAAGAATCAGAGTCATTCACGGAGATGGAACTAGAGAATGATAATTCTATAAAAAGTGAATTTGAAGAAACGATTTCTATTTTGGAAAAAAGTCGAAATAAAGTAGATTCCGTTTTTGGTTCAGACTGCTTTGTTAAAAATCAGTACGAAAGCAAGGTTTGTGAAGGAAGCATTGTGGAGTGTCTGTCTTTTTTCAAGGGAAGCTATAGAGACAAAACGGGAGTATATTTCCTTGAGTATGGGTATAGTACACAAAAGGGATTCAAACGGAAATTGGTTTTCGGGGGTAAATCGTTGCCAGAAGTTGTTATGAGTATAATGGATGAAAACCCTAATCCATTTGATGTGTCCGTGTTGCCTAAAGAGTATGTAAACGCAGAGTATGGTTTTGTTAATGAGCAAATTTTTAATATTGTTGAATCAGATTTGAAGAGAATCGAAAACAGATATAGTGAAGGAATTATGTATGATCGCCGTTACATAAATACTGATTGGGAATCAGAATTGTGTTATGAGCAGGGGAAATTTCTTGAAAAAATCATGTGGAATGGTTGTGTATACAGCAAAGCTCCACAAGTGGACAGACCCTTTAGTATAACCTACAGTAAGATGAACAAAAGACAATTAGAGTATTATTTGTTTTGGAGAACGGAATTTAGGAATGGTCATTTTATATATACAGGCGTGCACGCATATTATTACCTCTGCATATTTGAATTATTGGCTGAAATGGGTGATTATACTGTAGAAGAGCGACTAAGTCAGTTGGAGAGCTTGGCGCATCATTGCAGAAAAGATTCGCTACACATTGATCATTTTGTTACTGATTATAAAAAAGTACATGGTTATGAAACTCAGATAGAAGATATAAGGCCGAAGGCTTCAAATTATAGTGATGAAAAATGGAAGCAAATATGTGAGATAGCCGATTCAAACTATGATAATGCTTTTGAATTCTTGAATAGCAGATCAAATTGGAGAGTAAAGAATAATGCATTTACCAGTAAATATGATTGCACGGATGATATAAAAAGAGTCGTTACGGAATCTTTGTATAGGATTGACAAAGTATTTGAGGAACATGATTTGCATCTACCAGGATTTCTTACTGGATATGAAAGAGGTAGTTATAATTATTGGCCATATGGAGGCACTATTTGGACAGAGAGGGTAATTGAAAGGGTTGCAAAAGTTCCTGTGGTTTTAAGCTGTATGCAGGAAAGAGGAACCCAACGGTTTTATGGAACTCAAGATACATTCGCCTATGGTCATAACAGTAGTAAGTATGATCGAGGGCTGATAGAGTACATTTTGAGACTAACTGAGATAAATTTTAGAGAGTATTTTTCTTTTGGAAATGCAACTAGGCCAACAGAGATTCGGTCAGAGGAGTTATCAGATTTAGGCCTGGCCATAACCCAAATAATTAATCAAGTTACAAGCGAATATATAGATATTAATGTTGAAAGACTTGATGGATTGAAAAAGGCATATGAAGCAGCGCAGGCAAGTGTGGAGTACGAGCCTGTTTTGAAAAATCCTGGCTATGAAGGCGTAGTAGCTTATGTAAACGACTCTTTGTCAATGCCGGACTGCAAAGGATTAGTGGATTTATACGAACAACTATCAAATTCCATACAGAAAGAGAAGGCAAACAAATTATCTCAAATTCTTTGGGAATACTGGATTATTAGCGGGTGTTCTGATTTTACATATGAAACATTAAAAAGTATTGTGATAAAGAATCATTGGTCACTGGAAGGCAAAAAGGCAGTATTACTGAAAGATTACGAACACGCATTATTGTATCTTACGGGATTATACAACCCATTGGAAAGTGCAGTATCAAAACACTTTTCATCTTCCATCATCGCAGATTCTATCATTTTAACATTAAAGACGCTTGAAGAAGTAGCAATGTATTTCCAACTAGATATCACTGAAATGTTGCTTGGCAAATGGGTTTCGAAGGATTGGAAGCCATTTAGTGCAGAAGAAGGAATAAATTATAAAGAGTATCATAACATATTTGTGAATTTTGACGATGTTGAGATTTATAAATGTTCGACGGAGGGGCACGCGGTAATAGAAACTTATGATTCGAACGAAGAAGTACAAGAATTTGTTATTGCATTAATGAAGATGATCGATGGCGAACTGCGAAAGTATGCTGATATTAAATCTAGCTTGAAGATAAAAACGGATCAAGGTTTGTTTGTTGATGCAAAATACAAATCCTGCTTAAATGAATTACCAAGGATTGTTGAACGAGTAGTACAATACGTTTTGAACAATAATAAACCAAGGATACGTGTTGAAGAGCTGACAACAACGCCTATTAGTATTGTGCATGGGCGGGGAAGATCGGTTATTCCGACTGTCCCATATTGCCTTCAACGATACTATAGCGTTTCTGACTGCATAGACGGAGCAATCAAGGAGTACTACGGAATTAATAGCTTGAAGACCAATAAGCCTGAGCATAAGCATATTATTGAGGTTGATTTATCTTCATTCAATATTTCAAAGTATTATGTTGAATCGCATACAGAAGAGACATTTAAATGTGAGTTGATAAATCTTAATTTATCAAGGTTTTATGAGTTGTATAGTGATTTGCAAACGCGGCTAAGACGAGTGGTCAACAGTATAAAGGGATATGATCCGTCATGGAATTATAAAACAAGTATAATCAACAGGCGTGTATCAGGGCTTACAGGGAAAGACTTGACTATGTTAACAGAAATAAATAATGACGAAGATGGAATAGGTCAATGGATTGCGTGGTTTGAAAAGGGCAGATTTATTGCGCCTGATAACCAGCCGTGTGTACAAATCCTATTCGATTTGGCTGTTAACAGAAGGATTTTTAAGGATAACCCCGAAAAATGCTTGATAATGTTGTGTGCGGTTTGCAACTATTATTTTGATACGCTCGAAAAATGTGATCAGTCGGCGAATATGTATTATGAATGGTTGATGCATTACTGGCTTGTTTATTGTCCGGACATCAAATTTTCACAGCTCAAAAATTTACTAAAATTAAATGTTGAATTTGCCGGGGAGAATAATAAAATCTACGCAAGTGATCATTATCTTGTGGATCTTAGCCTCATGAAAGAGGGGGAATTTGTATCATTCTTTAATCAAGTTTGTGATTATAAAGTCGTGTATGGTCCCTTGATCAAAAACGGAAAAAGAAAGATATTAGAAAAAGCATTGGGGGAAGTGATTCCTGCGCTTGAAAGATTATGGGAGCAGAATGGACGTAACCTGCAGGATGACATCCTTTATGAATATGGAAATGACTTGTACAAAACGCGACCTCTGTTTTATAGATGCATTTTGCTTCCAGAAACCAAGGAAAGCATTGTAGAAGATTTTATTGCTTACAGGTACATAAACGAAGTGGAATACGATTTGGAGGAAGATAGAGCAAGAAATATGTTGTTGCTTGGGTATGATGCGTGGGAGGTAAATAACAACCCTGGCAGATTACTTTTGGAATATATCTTAAAACAGACAGAGAATGTGATTAGGAAACGAGTGGGAATAAATAGCCAGCTTAAAACATCGGAAAAAGCATTATATGATTTATATTCCGACATGTCGTTCTTTTGGAGTAGTAAAATAAAGGATGAAATAGAAAGGGTTACATCGCATGTTTGCGACGAAATGAATGTGTAACGAGGGGGTGACATAGGGTATTATTTCCGTAGATGCAGATAATGTTTTAGAGACGTTACTTTGTGTCATATTAATGAAAGAAGGTGATAAGTATGCATATTCGTGAATGGAATGTATCGGCACGCACAAAATCGTGTTTAATTAATGCCGGGTATGCATATGTTGAAGAATTGAAAGGTATTAGTAATGCCGAATTGTTATCTATAAGGAACTTGAATCAGAGTTGCATTGATGAAATTAAAGAGTCTCTGAATTCATATCTCAAAGATAGCCCAGAAGTTCACTGCAATGAAGTTGTCGATGTCATTGATGATATGGATGATTCAGATGATTTAAACTACGACGATGAACTTTATCTGTATGATGATATTGATGAGTTGGAAGGCGATCAAGGTAGTAAAACAAATAATCTAGATTATGTAGAAACAAACGAGAGATACATATATATAGATTTGCAAGACAAAAGCATGCCGATGCAATGTGAGCCGGCAAAGGGGTACTTTGAATTGTTAGCATCGATCTACGATGAAGAGTCGATTATTACATTTAAGCCAGCACTTGATAATTGTGAAGAGTATTTTAAGGAACTTTTTGATAGTATTTTGGGTACGCTTACGGAAAGGGAACAAGGTATCATCAGAACAAGGTTTGGATTGGATGACGGTATTAGAAAGACCCTTGAGGAGGTAGGAAGGGAGTACCAGCTTTCAAGAGAACGGATTCGCCAAATTTTACAAAAGGTGTTAAGAAAACTAAAACACCCATCGAGAAGCAGAAAACTAAAGAATTCATTGCTGTTGTATGAAGATATCGAGATTAGTGATTTCGATGCGCCTAAGTATGGACAATATTTCGAGAGCATATTAAGAGAAGAAATTCTTTTTTGCCAAACACACGAAAACATTAATTGTGATACGATGATATTTAAGAATATTATATTTTCTCCTCGTACTACCCCAAAGGGAAATGTGTCATTTGATCATTTGTCGATAGATGTTTTAGAATTATCGATTAGAAGCTATAACAGTCTCAAAAGAGCAGGAATAACAACTGTTGGACAATTGAGAACAATGTCACTTGAAGAATTAATGCGAGTTCGTAATTTGGGGCGTAAAGGCGTTGAAGAAATACTTGATGTGCTAAAAAGAAAAACGGCATCACTAGGAGCGCGATATGTGTATGAAGTGAGAGATATGGAGAATTTGTGCCTCTTTACAGAAAATGGATTGATTCCACTGCCAAATGAGATTCCGTTAACTAGAACCGTGTTGCCGGCTTCGTCCTTGCTGCGTATTATGCAAAATGGATTCTTCTATGTTAGTGATTTTTTAAATCATTATACGCAGTATATGGGCATGCTTAAAAATCAGGATCATCCTGTTATATTAAGTGATGAGAGCGAAATTGTACAGGTATTAAAGTACTATTCCCATCCAATGCTTCGGGTAAAGATTTCGCAAAAACTATCATCTGATATCCAGAAGAATAGTGTTATATCATTTGAGCAGCTCGAAGGTAGACTGAGATATTGTGCAGAAGGAATCAAGGGAGAAATTAGGAAGATTATACATGATGTAAATGAAGCAGCTACAGCAAACAGAGAATTTTTAGACGCTGTCTTACATCTCGAAGATGGATTCAAATAAGAAGAGGATAAAATGAGAGCATTGAATTTGGTAGATTTAATACAGGTGGCAGGTTTACCTTTGGATGATGTGGTAGCTATTCGACATGCGTTTAACAAAAAAGATAATAAAGACATATGGGATTCGCATGACAAAAGTTTTTTTGAGGAATACCAGAGTATTCAGCCTTCAGAGGGCTTTTTTAAACATAAAAAGTTTGTATTGGCTTTCGTAGCGGATGGAAGAAATAATTCTAGATTTGTTGGGTGCTATCAGGTTATTGATCAGTATCCGGCAAATCTGGCTGAGAGGCTTCCGGGTTTTCCGCATATGGACTTTTATGATAAGCCAGGGCATGTTTATTTTAACATGAAGCGCACTGATTTTATGAAAGATCTGGCGGATCGTCTTGTAATTAACTGGCCTGGAGCAATTGGTTATGTACAGTATTCTAAATCAGCGTTGGAAAAGAAGACAGTAGTGTCCATATATCCAGACGGTAAGCATTCATTTCCGGGATATAGCCGTGTGACATGGGATTTCGTTACCATGCAAGATTATGTGAATCATCCCGATGAGTATGAAGAAATCGAAAATGCCTTAAAATCAGTTTATGCGGTTTACTTGGTAGTGGATTCATTAAATGGCAAGTTTTATGTTGGATCTGCATATGGAAAGGACGGACTGTTTGGGAGGTGGAAAGATTATGCGAATACAAAAGGGACGGGTGGCAATTATGATAATAGAGATGGAAATAAAGGAATAATCGAATACTTGAAGGATAATCCTGATGCATATTTGCATTTTCAATACAGTATTTTAGAGGTTATTCATAAAACGGGAATTAATGAAAAAGATGTAGAGGCCACTCTCGAGGCGGAGAGGGCTTGGAAGCGAAAACTGTGTACGCTAAATACTGTCTGGGGATTAAATAAGAATTTATGAAATACAAATCACATAGATTTTGTGAAAGGAAACTATATGATTGGCGAATACCGGATTATTACACTATGTGGCAGTACGAGATTTAAGGATGAATTTATGGAAGCCCAGAAGCGTTTAACTTTAGAGGGAAATATTGTAATTTCTGTTGGATTGTTCGGACACGCTGGTGATCAAGAGGTCTGGGATGGCATGGACGAAGGAACATTATCTCAAACAAAGAAAATGCTGGATGACATGCATAAACGGAAGATTGATTTGGCAGATGGTGTTTTTGTAATCAATGTAGGTGGATACATTGGCGAAAGCACAAGGTCTGAGATCGAGTATGCAAAAGTACATGGTAAAGAGGTAAGATATCTCGAGGAACAAAACTGAGTAGTTTAGGGGTATAATGCGGCTAAGCCCGGGTAAGGAGGTATGAATGAGAAGGTTTGTAGACATAAGAGAATTCAGATATTTTGACAAAAAGTATGTATTAATTGTAAATGCCAACGATAGAGCGTGGCTAATGGTGAGAGCTGCTGGATTCCAAGTGCGGCCTGATGACAATGCCATTCTGACTTTTGCTTACATAGATCATGATGCCGGAATTACATTTAGTGTAATGGCGGCAGCAAAAGTATATCCTGATGGAAGGGTTGCAATTGGTCTGAGTAATCAGAATACGGGGCTGCTGCTTCGACAGGAGTCGTTTGAAGGGCGCTTTTTACCGTATGATGAGATGGAATATTTGATTCCGTTTGAAAAAAGAGCGGATACTGTTAGAAATAATTATAATTATGGCCAGGGAGTTCAAGAGGTGCGAGACATGCGCGAAATAGATGGGATTAGGGCACCGGGTTATCCGGATGATCTTATGGTGCATTTCTTTAAGCGAGGAGTTCAGCCTGAGGGGATTTGGTGTAGGGTAACAGGCACTAATCACGAAAATTTCCATATTGTTGGTGAATTGATCAATGAACCGTACGCAAATCTAGGCGTGCATTGCGGTGATACGGTTGAGTTTATTTTATATAATTCAGATGAAACTGGGGTTATGGCATTAAAGGAGCTATAGACTGTGAAATAAGCCATTTACGGATAAAATGCAATCAAGTAACAGAGAATCATAGATGGAAGGAAGGTAATATATTGTCGGCGTACGGTTATGAAAAAGGGTTTATTGTAGAGCATGATAATACTTTGAAAAAAACATTGATTGTACGGATTGCGTTCATTATGAAAAGGAAGATAGATCTTGCATCAAAAAGGGACGATATATGCCAGAAGATGGTTATAATTCGTGGACTAAGTGTGATGGCTTTATACTAAGAGATGATGCTCCCAATTATGATGAGAAAAAGAAGAAACTAATTCAAATGGGTAGACAGGATTCTGTTTCTGTCATAATGGAAACGACCGCCAATAAAACGCGGGTATTTAAAGGAGCAAATAACGGTACAAAAAGATTTCATGTAGAAAAAATATGGTTCCATGGAAATTGGCATTACAAGATAAAAGTAAACGATAAATATGTCTATTGTATCCCGTGTAAGGATGTTCCCAGCAAGCAGGCGGCCATTAGAATCGTAGTGGAGGAATTGAAACGAATAGGTAAATTGGAGTAAAGAAAGGGCCTTATGATCGATAAGGAAGAATAATATCATGGGTGATTATAAACAACGGCTAGCAGACTGGCGTGAATATAAGCAAGTACACAAGACGCAATTTCAGATCAAAGATGTCGTGATGGATGCAGATATGGGATTGCGGTCCATGTCTTGGTTTTTATTACAATCCGTGGAACAACGTAAAAAGAGCGAGGAAGAGGAAATCGCGTCACTTGAAAGAATATTGGAAGAAAAGCGCAGGGAGATCGCCGAGAAGCGAAAGAAGGTGGATGTCTGATGACAAGGCTTAAGGTCGGAGACAAGTCCTATATCGTTGAGTCTATTCGCTGGATCAGGGAGGCAGAGATTCGCAGCACTGCGGGCGGAATGTACCTCATAAAGTTCACAATTTACTGGGACATAGCGCAATTGGCAGAGCATCCGTCTTATACACGGCAGGTTTTCCGGCTCGAGTCCGGATGTCCCGATTACTACTAGAGGTAGAATGACAAATTAGAATTGTGTTGTTATAATAATATCCGGATAGCAAGAAAGAGCGCGACGACGCTCGGAAAGGACAAAATGATGACTAACTTTAACTTTTGGCAAATTTCATGTTCGTCTCAGCGAAGCCATCAGATTAGCAGATGGTCTGTTAGAGTGCGCATGAAATCTGGAAAGTTAAAGTCATAAGCATAGAGGAATATATACGCCTTCATTGAGTGACCTTTTCAGATTTTATGATCTGAGAAGGTTTTTTTATTGGAGGAAAAGAGATGCCGGTGATAGACATAAGGGCAACGGGAGAGAAGATAAACGAGCTTAGGAACGGGAAGGGAATAACGGTAAAGGACATACAAGTGTTTATGGGCTTTGCAAGCCCTTATCCAGTGTATAAATGGATCAACGGCAAAAACTTGCCTACGCTAGATAATTTGCTTGCCCTTGCTGAGTTGTTTGGCGTTAAGATGGATGACATCGTCGTTGCAAGAAAATTATAAATATCATAATGCTGAGGTGGCGGAGAGGCCTAACGCGTCGGTCTTGAAAACCGAAGGCCCGAAAGGGTCCGGGAGTTCGAATCTCCCTCTCAGTGCTATAGGCTTGTAGTGTCAATGGCAGCATGTCGGTCTCCAAAACCGAAGGTCATGGTTCGAGTCCATGTCGGCCTGTATGCCGTCTTGGGGTAGGCGGCGGACCTTCGTCCGTTCCAGTCGAAGACTGGAATCACGGGCAAAGCCCGTGACATGCCCGCCCGTCCCGAACACGGGTGATCGTTACGATTTGGGACAGTCGCAGACTCTGTCTGCGATCCGGAACGAAGTGACGGACGTGCCGAAGGGCACGCATCGAGACTCTCAGGCGGCGTTATAAAATACTATGTCTGCATAAGTCCTAATTGGTAAGGCACCCGTTTGGAAGGCGGGGAGTAGTCGCGAATGCGGCGTGGAGGTTCAAGTCCTCCTGCAGACGCTGTGGCCGTAGTTTAATGGCAGAACGGCGGATTGTGGATCCGCTCATGAGGGTTCGATTCCCTCCGGTCACATCGGCAAGCTCGGCTTGCGACAAATTTGCGGTTCTAAGCCTAATTGGTAAGGCAGTGGTTTGCTAAATCACGAGTAATCCTTCAGGGGATGTTCGGGTTCGAGTCCCGAGGGTCGCGCTGTAATGTCTTTCAATGGCAGGAAGCCCGTCTGATACACGGGTAATGAGAGTTCGATTCTCTCCATTACAACTGTTGGCGCTTAGCACAATGGTGAGTGCACCGGACCTTGACTCCGGGGATGCCAGTTCGATCCTGGCAGTGCCTGCTGAATATCTGATCCCGTAGTCAAAAGGCTAAGGCGGCTGGCTGCAACCCAGCAGGTGGGCGTTCGATTCGCCCCGGGATCTTAAGTCGTGATAGGCTAATGGATAAACCTGGCGGCTACGAACCGTCCATTCTGAGTTCGAATCTCAGTCACGATGTTACAGGCGCTTCGCATAACGGTGAGTGCACCGGACTCTGACTCCGGGGATGGAAGTTCGACCCTTCCAGCGCCTGCTTTGCCCGCGTAGCTTAAAGGATAGAGCATGGGGCTTCTACCCTCATGATCACCGTTCGATTCGGTGTGCGGGTACTTAAAATGCCAAGAGGCAACCAGACGGAAATGCTGGCTGCCTCTCGGCAAGTTCGCATGTATGTTAGAGGAAGGGATCGCGTTAAAGGAGAGAAATGCGCGATCCTTTTTAATTGGCCCGTTACGAAATAAAGACTTTGTCGGGGATGATGGCATCAGGGAGCTTTGCCCTGTCGTCAATGTAGTAGTCACAGGAGATTTTTCTTGAGTTATTCCCGTACATCTCAATGATCTCCGGAAGGTTGTCGTTGACGGCATCGAATTCCAGCTGATGGTCCCGGCACCATTCAACCGCCTTTTCCAATGCCTCGCCCGCGCGGCAGGTCCAAAGGATGAGTTTGTTTCCCTGGCCCTTCCAAGATTTTAGGTATTCAATTAAGGGCATGTTGGGCTCCCCGAGCTCCGGCCATTTGCTAAAACACAGGGTGCCGTCAAAATCCACGGCTATCGTCTGATAATCCATCCCTTCACCTCCCGTCAGTCACCTGGCGTCGGTCATTTGCCGTATGCCGCCAGTTGTTCGATTGCGTCCTTTTTGTCGCATTTACCGTTTGAATATGCGCCTACGACGTCATAAAAGCCTTCGTCGTTAACGTCTATCTTGTAAAGGCTGTACAGCACTGCGCCGAATTCGTTCATTGCGTCAATGCAGTCCCGGCCGACCGTGTCGGTACCGTCAGTTGCATCTTCGGAAACGTTAACGCCGATTGATAAGAACTTGTTTTCCATGCGGTCCAGATGACGCATGAAGTCTAAATAGTGTCCCAATACGATTTCTCTTTGATTATCCATTAGTTGTGGACTCCTTTCTTTGGCTGGAGTGGCGGCATTGAAAGAATGAGGTTCAAAGTCGGTGACGGGAAACACGTCGTAAACCATTTTGCCCAAATACGCCGAGATGCGGTACGCCATGCCAAGGGAGAGGTTTTGCTCGCAGTTTTCTATCTTGCTGAGCGCCCTTCGGCTGATCGCGAGTTCTTCAGCCATGCGGCACTGACTGACGCCGCGTTTCTTCCTTAGTTCGTAAACCTCGCTTGAATAATTCATTTCCTTCATTGTTATCACCCCTTTCGCATAATTTGAGTTGGCGCCTGAGCCCGGGGCCCTTCGCCGTACACCCTAATTATGCACTCGGAGCATGTCCGAAAATCTTCCCTCAAAATGAAAGACGCCCAAAAGTTTTGAAAGTGCTGAACTCACTGATCGGAATCGGCTTGTACTTCGCATTGAGGGACACAAGAAAGGCACCCGTCTTCTTTTTGACCAGCTTCTTAAAGTAGGTCATGCCGTCAAGAAAGAAGAGACCGATCTCGCCGTTTTCCATTACTTCAGTCTTTTCAATCCACACCAGGGATCCGTTTGCAAAGCGGGGTTCCATGCTGTCACCGTCAAGGTAAACGCCAAAGCTCGCCTTGTCAGGAACGGGATCGTAAATTTCGACTTCCTCAAAATTCTCTTCGTCAAGGAAGTTGCCGGTACCTGCGGAAGTGGAAGTGAGGGCAATTTTCATGACGCGCGGCTTAAAGGGCAGAATCTTTGTTTCGGCCTTTTTGTAATCGTCCGACAGCTCCAAAAGTTTTGCGTATTCAAGAACCTTTTGAATTCCCAGCTCGTTTAGGTTACGCAAGGGATCGGACGGGTTTTCTCCTATGAATTCCTTGTAGACGTCATGGATTTCCAATATCTCGCACAGGGCAAGGAACGCGTCCGCGTGCGGGGAGCTTTTTCCCTTTTCCCAGGCACTTACGGCGGCGTGCTGGATGTGAACGCCGTATTTCTCCAGCAGGACGGTTAGCTCTGCCTGGGATATTTTTTTCTTTTTTCTGTAAGTCGCAATCACTTCTCCGATTGGTTTCATGCTTCCTCTTTTCTGCCCTAGGGCGATGCTCATGGTATCACGTTTCCATATGGTAACTATAACACCTTTATCCGTAAATGGCAACAGAAATCGTAACAGATTTGAAAAATGGGAACAATAGTAGCCTTGACAGCTAAACAATTTTGAATTATATTTGGGCTGTGAACAGGACGCAGATAAGACGGACAGACAAAAACGGACCAGGAAACTGAAGGGAGGGAGAGACGATGGGCAGGACGATATTGCATTCCGACTGCAACTGTTTCTATGCCTCCGTGGAGCTCCTTCATCACCCGGAGCTGCGTGGAAAACCCGTTGCAATCGGCGGGGATCCGGAGGCCAGGCACGGCATCGTCCTCACGGCTTCTTATGAAGCAAAGAGGAAGGGCGTGAAGACGGGAATGGCGCTGTGGCAGGCAAGGCAGGCGTGTCCCGATGTAATCTTCCTGCCGCCAAGGATGGACCTGTACCTTCGCTTTTCAAGGATGGCGTCGGAGATCTATTCCGAATACACGGACCTCGTGGAGCCGTTTGGGATCGATGAGTCTTGGCTGGACGTAACCGCAAGTGCTTCCGTAAAGGGAGACGGCATGACGATTGCAAAAGAGATCAGCGACCGAATCAAGAGGGAACTTGGCATCACGGTAAGCATCGGGGTTTCCTTTAACAAGATCCTGGCAAAGCTGGGATCCGACTACAAGAAGCCTGACGCGATCACGGGAATGCGCGAGTGGGAGTTTAAGGAAAAAGCTTGGCCATTACCTGCGTCCGACCTTTTGTACGTGGGAAGGAGCACGACGGCAAAACTGTTTAAGCTTGGAATCCTGACGATAGGAGACCTGGCAAATGCACCGGAGGATCTGCTACGGTCCCATCTGGGGAAGATGGGAACCATCCTTTGGACGTTTGCAAACGGGTGGGACGATTCACCGGTGAAGGCCGAGAACGTGCACGCGCCGATCAAGTCCATCGGAAACAGCACGACGACGCCAAGGGATCTCGAAACCAACTTGGACGTGAAGATCATCCTGTACCTTCTTGCGGAGAGCGTAGGAAGAAGGCTTCGCGAAAACGGTTTTCGGTGCCGCGTGGTGGAGATCAGCGTCAGGGACAACGAGCTGCTTTGTTTTACCAGGCAGCACAAGATTGATCACGCGACGAACGTGACGGGAGAGATCGCGGAGGAAGCCTACAGGATCTTTTTGGAAAGCTACGACTGGAGCAGGCCAATCAGGAGCGTCGGGATCCGCGGGGCAGACCTCGTGAACGACAATTACTGGGAACAGCTGGATCTTTTCTCGAGCGTGGAACGCAGGGAAAAGCAGATGAAGATGGATGCAGCCATAGACGAGGTGCGACGGCGCTTCGGGTTCTTTGCGGTGCAAAGGGGCCTCATGCACTGCGACAAGCCCTTGTCCCACTTAAACGCAAGGGAAGAACACACGGTGCATCCGCACGGATATTTTGGGTAAGGGAGGAATCAGGAGAATGAAGGAAAAGGGCATTGGCTTAATGGACAGGGAAAGAATGACTGACAGGGAACAGTCGGTGATTGAGGAAATCATCAGGTATCAGGGAGAACACGGCTTTGCGCCGACGGTAAGGGAACTCGGCGCAAGCGTCGGCCTTGCGTCGCCGTCTTCCGTATTTGCGCACCTGAAGTCATTGGAAAGAAAGGGTTACATAACCAGGATGCCGGCATTTCCGAGGACGATCACGATTCTTTAAGGGAGGAAGAAAAATGGCATCTGCAAAGGTTTACGTGGAAGTAAAGGCAAAGTTTTCTCCCGAAGGAAAACTCACCCCGATCAGCATCATATGGACCGACGGCACCGAGTACGAGATTCAGAGGGTTAAGGACGTATGCCGTGCAGCCAGCCTTCGGGCGGGAGGAGTGGGAATCAGGTATACCTGCGTCATAGCGGGCAGGGAGAGTCACCTGTTTTACGAGGACAACAACATGTGGTTCGTGGAGCGAAGATAGCTCCGGTCGCATTTTTACAAGGATCAGCAAAGAAGGAGGGACTTCCCGCGCGGACCTTCGGCGCGACGGAACTGGAAAGCCCCAGGAAGCAGCATCCTTCCCGCCTATTTTCCCGGGCGGTGGAGGTCAACAACCAACTTATCAAATTCTAAGGACATTCATTGGAGTGAAAGTAATTGAACGAAATAAATAATCAAACAAGGGAAATTAGAAAGAGAGAATTTCGAATTAGCTGTCCCGTGTGCGGGAAGCACAGATTTAACATGGAGGAAGGAAAGACTTCCTTTCAGTGTGAAAAATGTGGGGCCTACGTTGTGGCAATCGTGAAAGACAGGAGGGTCATCGTATACGAGGATGAACCAAGTGAACACGAAAACGTATGGCCCGTAAAGATGAAAAGCAGGGCTGCGGCAGGCTCTGCGTAGTAGAAACAAAGACAACTGAATATTGTGAGACGGCGGACAAGCTGGCAGATCAGGCAGGATTCCCGGGATGGGTGGAATTCGTAAACCTCCAGAGCCGCCCCGACCGTCAATAGTTCGCATGGAACTGGAAACAATGATGTTAGGAGTCTGCGAAACGATTTGGATCAATTGTATGAGGCATTTTATGCCTTGCGGTTGGTCTGCGTTTCGCAGGCTTTTTTTGTGCACTAATTTGGTCCTTATCGTTTCGACTCCGGAAAGGACGAAAAATGGAAGGATTTGGAACAAACGAAACAATGGGAGAAAGAATCAGAAACAAGAGAAAGGAATTGGGATATTCGCAGGAGAGGCTTGCCGAACTCCTCATGGTAAAGCAGAACACACTCTCTAATTATGAGAATGATCTAAGAGACGTGCCGACGGAAATCGTGTCCCTGCTGGCAGAAAAACTCGACACGACGCCTTCCTATCTGATCTGGGGAAAACCGGAAGGGGAGGATGAGGAATGGCTATTTACGCTTGAACAAGTTGCGAGTCGCATAAATAATCCTTTGCTTAGGGAGGCGGCATTAAAGCAGCTTTTGGCCTTAGCGCAGATTGATGGAAAAATGATATATCACAAATCGTGATGGAAGTATCACGGATGGGGTAGGGTAATTTGAATGGCTAAATAGTAATATGGAGCCATGTTAAACATAAATAGGTTTGTATTAGGTGTTTATTCAGGGTAACGAGGTGATGAAATTGGCAGGTAAGGACGCGGATTTCTTAAAAACATATCGGGAAGCGAGTTCATACGAACGGTATAAGATTTTGATGAATAATTTTTCGGAGTTCCCCAAGGTGATTCGAAAAATCGAAAAGAAGACTCAATACAAGATTAAGGCTGACAGGGAATATCTTAAGAGTCATGTTAGAGATGAGCTTGGAGTAAGAATAATGACTTCTGACTTAAGCGATCCGACGGCGCGAGAAGCAATCCAGAATATAACCATAGAGGAAGCCTTCCGTACGGGTATCATTAACGGGGAATTACTTAAGGATATGGACAACGCAGCTGAGTACGAAGCAGACATCCGGATCATCAGCATCATGCGGGATGATTACGAACTCTTGGAAGAAATCATTGAAGATCTAAATGACAGTGATTGCAAGATCATAAAGGCGTATCTGCTTGAGGGGCGGATGTTCCGTGAGATAGCAATTGACGAAGGACGAAGCTACGAAACGATCAAAAAGAGAATCGACAAGATTCGAATGGAGATTTGGGAGGACATGGAAGAATGCCTGGAGAAAAATTGCCGAGGGGGTATGGGATGATGAAGAACAGAGTTGATGAAAATGTAATATCGCCTGCACTTTTGAATGTCAAGGAATTCGGCGATTATTTGGGGATTGGTGAAACAAAGGCCAGGGAATTGTTGCATGATCCTGCAAATGGATTCACCGTGCGGATAGGTAACCGGCTGTATGCACATAAGAGCAATGTTGACAAGTGGCTATTAAGACAAGTAGTAGATTAGAAAGATGAAAAAAAGGGATAGAAACTCGAAGGTGGATGTGATAGACTTATGGAGAAACAAAGAAAGTTCTTTTCCATAAATCTGGCGAGAAAGGAAGAAAAAAATGGGTAAATCGCTTAAAGGAAAAGAACTGGGAAACGAAATTTATCAAAGACCAAATGGAAGCTATGAAGCAAGGTATGTTGATCGCTTTGGGAAAAAGCGAAGCGTGTATGCAAAGACTGTAACGGAGGTAGGGAAAAAACAGCGGGAAAAAATCTATGAAGATGCGAAGCAAATAAGCATAGTTGACACAAAGATGACTTTAGACGAGTGGTATGAACACTGGATAGACGCTTGTAAAAAGCATTGCAGAGACACAACGCTTAGGACATACGGTATTCAGTACAATCGCTTGCGAGAGGATCTGGGATGGAGAAAGCTCACCAGCTTGAATATGATTGTTCTGCAAACGGCATTTAATAAGTTGGGTTCTGATAAATCCAGAAAGGATTGCAAGGCTTTGCTTGTTGACATTTTGAATCGTGCAGTAGAGGCGGATTTGTTGTTAAAGAATCCTGCTTTGGGAATTAATCCTATTATTGACGGACGCAGAAAAGCGGAAAAACGGATTCTTTCGAGAAGCGAGATGGAGGTTTTGCTGGAAAATGCTAAGGGCGGAATGATGTACTCTTTTTTAATCGTTGCCCTTGGTACTGGAATGAGAATGGGTGAGCTCATCGGACTGACATGGGATTGCGTGGACTTTGAAAATCGCGTTATTACCGTGAACAAGACGCTTACTTATTTGCCAGGGGATGGCATTAAGGCTTGTTACGAATTCCATGAGCCGAAGACGCCGGCAGGCAATCGAAAGATTCCGATGACAAAAAAGGTTTATGACATACTTGTCATTCAGAAGCAGGTGAAAGCAGACATTGCCACACATTTTTCTCCTCTGGAAGGATTTGAGGATCTTGTGTTTACGTCAAAGACGAATCATCCAATTCATGAAGCAAACATTAGGAGTTCCTTGGATTATATTGTCGCGCGCATCAATAGAGAAAATCCTGATCAGTTTTTTGAACATTTGACTCCACACGGTCTGAGGCATACTTTTGCAACGAACTGTGTCGAAAACGGAATGGATCCTAAGGTTTTGCAAAAGATTTTAGGGCATAACTCGCTGCAAATGACTATGGATCTGTATTGTCACGTTCGCGAAAGCACTCTTAAGGATGAAATGGCAAAAATCGCTGATTTCATGTGATGAAAGCGTCATTTTTTAAAAGTGGTAAGTTGGTGGTAAATTTCAAGAAAAATGACATATCGAATGGCTAAAAGCCTTTATTTATAAGGACTTTGGACGACACACTTGAAGTTCTACGTCTTCCAAGTCGTGGAAGAGAAATAGTGTGCCAATGGGGACGGTTCTTTTTGGCACATATGTGCCAATGGGGACGGTTCTTTTTGGCACATATTAAAAAAATATAAATTACGAGAAACC
>JAEEGI010006782.1_pt1 | contig 25816 bp, 14 predicted proteins | sample 8958751 | NCBI WGS metagenome assembly JAEEGI01 (sample SAMN16246545, study PRJNA631951) | gut metagenome | biome: gut microbiome; feature: rumen; material: KS-attached | host: Bos | place: Iran: Karaj | collected 2018-10
ACTAAAAAGGCTGCCTAACGGCGGCCTTTTTCGTTAGTCGGGGACGAGAAAACTCGTCCCCCGGCCTGCGGCCCCACGTTACCCTCACCCCAAACCCCTCTCCTCGGGAGAGGGGCTGCCGGCAGAAGCCGGCTATGCCGCGTTAGCGGAATCTCGGAGGGGACGAGATATGTGGGGAGGGATTTACCTTTGCCGGCAGAAGCCGGCTATATGAGGGGACGAAAAAAAAGAGTTTTACCGATTTCCTTCTTTGCGAATGAATTTGTATGGATTCAAGCGTATGCAAAACTATTGAAGCCCCAATTAATTTTGCCTGAATGAACTATTCTATTTATATTTGAGGGTAAATCACGAATTCATTCGTTATGAATCGTAAACACTTTCTAATAACCATTTTCCTGCTGGCCACCTCCTGTGCTAATGCCTTTGCCCAGCTTGCGCTGCGTGAGAATCCCCAGCCGATGTCGCCGCAGGCGTCGGAGATGACAAGATACGGAACGCATAACGTCAATCTGTACACCGGAAGAATCGGGGTGAACATCCCCATCGGGGTTTACAAGGATGCGGATTTTGAGGTGCCTGTTTCTCTTAGCTACAATTACAATGGTTTTCGTGTCAATGAGCAGCCTTCAGAAGCCGGACTTGGCTGGTCGGTGTCGTGTGGCGGAGTAATAACAAGAGAGGTTCGAGGACTTCCGGACGAGGAAAGGGGTAGCCTTAAGATCTATGCCAACGGCGAGGAGCGTGAGATACTGGCTTATTCGTACGACGCGTTGACTGCTATCCCAAACGGCGGCCCTACAGATGACGTTTATGTTCAAATACTTACCGATGATATCTCTAAGGAAGGTGCCATCAATACATTCTTCCAGGTGGGTAATAACTATTATGATGCCCAGCCGGATGTATATCATTTCAGTTTTCTTGGCCATTCAGGGAGCTTTGTCCGCCGCACGGACGGCAGTTTCATGGTGTTTGATACCGGCGGAGATATCTTGTACAAGGTAGAAAAGGCTAATCAGGACGATGGTACGGGGCACTTCTTCAGGTGTTAGCTACGACAGAAAAAACCTACAGCCATTTCCAGGACATTCGTGGTCGCATGGTACTTGGGATTATATGAGAAGACCAGCACCCGTTCTACAACGATATCCGGGAGTAGGATTACCACCCAAATAAATAAACAAATGAAAAAGATAGTGTTATTTTTTGTTATAACGAGTGTGATTGTTGTTGGATTATGTCTTTTGTATTACTATTATCCACGCAAAGTATCTTTTGAGTTGACAGAAGAAATAAAAAAACCGTATCCTGATTTTGACCGGACTTCTTATACCGGTTTTGATTATGTTGATGACGCAAAACAACTTATGTTTTGGATGGTTGAATTTTATAACAAACCCTCTTGCATAAAAAAAGGATTGAAGGGTTATGATATTTTTTTTGTGGAAACCCTTGCCAATAAATTTGATTTTACAAAATATAATTATCTCATAACATACCAAAAAGAATTAAAGGCATTGCGACACTCGCCTTACTTGACTAAAACGGAAGACGGATTATGTTGTGAAGAACGCACGCCATTGATACCCGCTTGGGATAGCGTTCAAACCGATAAAGTTTACATCTATCGAATAAAGAAAAATAATAAATTCAGATCGCCAGGACCCTAAATAGTATTTTGTGCCCATTAAACACAGAAATAATGCATGGTTTGATAATTAAGGTTCAGAGTGCTGAAGTGTCTTCTTTTTAAATGGTATGACGGGAAGTTCTTTTAATCATATTATAAGATTCAGGACGGAATCGACCGCTAGCCTTGCTGGGGGCGGCAATGTCTATTCCCAGACCCTTCGTTACTTCAACCCGCAGAAGGGAACAACTGCGCGGTTCAGCGGCACGGTGAGAGAGTCAATGTCTTTCCGTTGTCGCAGGTAATATACTCCTGCGTCACTTCTTCCCTGAGGGTAAAAGGCTCATGGGGCCCGTCTCTGCTCCGCTTCATACTGTTCCGGCGAGAATGCCGTTCCCTTTGGTGCGGGCCGATAAGGCCGATGCCAACATGCGGGCCCATATCCCTCTTCTCCTCCGCTTTCCCGGCGTCGGGGGCAGAATATTGCGGTCAGCCTTCGGCCGTTTCGCCATGCTATAGCGCGCTAGAAATACTACTAAACCATACATCGATTGCCGGACGGGTTCGTCCGGCAGTATATCCCGAAGGGAACCGACTTTGACGAAGTGACAGATGCCTTCCTGGAAGACGCAGAGCAGGCGCTTAACAATCGTCCGCGGAAACGATATGGCTTTCTGACCCCACTGCAACGTTTCTCTGAACTCACAGGACTTCCCGCATCGCGCATCTTGTAAGGCGGCTTCGCCGCCGAACAATGGGGCTATTTTTAGCGGAATCGCGGAAATAATTGGAGATTCCGCTGAAAATACCGCCCGTTTTCGCTCTATTGCTCGTGAATGCAATAGCACAGCGAATGATTGTTTATTTCATAAACTTTATTAACTTTGCTGGTAAAACCGCATAGAATCACTTAAACGCAATAACTATGTCCACGAAACTCACCCACAAAAAGGCTAAAAGGTTTCCTTCCCTGCTAGCTATCCTTGCGCTTGTTGTATCCTGCAATGATGTGACGGAATGCAAGCAGGATGGCTCACTTCAAACCGCCTTCAACAAGCTGATCTGCCAGAATTCGCCGCAGACCCTCGGCACCGACGGCACGGCCACCCTTACATTCTATTGCTACTGGGACTGGGAAAGCAGCACACAAGGCGTACGGCCCAATGGTCCCGTGCGGGAAATAGAAGTCACCTTTACATCCGTCGGCGGATCCTGTACGGCGAGCGGAAAAACAGATAGCAACGGCCTCGTGAACTGCGTCTTCACGGCCCCGAACCCCGCCACCTTCGAAGGCGGTACCGTGACCGCGACCGTAAAATCGTATACGCGTTATTCAGACGGTAGCGAAAGGGAATCGCTCTTTAATGAAACCGCCGTCGGAGAGATCCTCCCGCGGGAGCGGCCGTCCAAGGAAAAGACCAAACCCAGGATCCGGATCGTGGACGTGCTGGAGGGCGGGAAGAAAACAGGCGACGAAGGCAGGATTATCCCTCTTGTCAGCGATGAGGGCAAGGCCAAGATCGTCTATGTTGTAGATGAACGCACCGAGGGCGAGAGCGTGGACCGACCGGTTCCCGGCACGGAGGTGCTCTTCAAGATTGCCAACAAGACCCAGCAGGAGATTGCCGAGCTGGTCAAGACCATCACCGAGAAGGCCACCACCGACGAGAAGGGCCAGGCCGTCTGCGAGCTCGAGGTCAAGGACCCTTCCGCCTTCAACGGAGTGGAACTCACGGCCAAAACCACGGTGAAGTACTCCGACGGCGAAACCACCGTGGAAGACAAGACGGAAGTGGGCCCCGCGGCAATCGAGTTTAAGTCTTTCTCACTAAGTTGTGCCGATTCTCCCCAAACCATCGGCACGGACGGCAAAGCCACCATTACCTTTATCCTAACCGGAACCGCAGGATCCATCACCCGTCCCGCTCCCGGTCGAAAAGTGCATTTCAACGCTTCCCACCTTTCGGGCGGCACCCTTGAGCCCGACTCCGGCGTCACGGACGCCGAAGGCAAGGTGACCACCGTTTTTACCGCTAGCAAGGGTGGTACATCGGACGGTTTCTCCTATCTGGAGTTCAATGAGGATGCGACAGATACGGAAGAGAATTTAGGAAGGGTTGGCGCCAGCTTGGATGGCAATGACTCAGGCGGCATGTCAGTTACCGCCGAATGTACTGTGCTGGCTCCGGAGATTTCAAGGGAGGAAGTCGTGGATCTTGGCCTCAGCGTCAAATGGAGAGGCTGGAATGTGGATGCCACCAAACCGGAAGAAGCAGGCAACAAATATTGCTGGGGCGAGACCGTTACCAAGGATGACCCTTACATGGCGAACTACAAGTGGTATAACGAAGATACGGGTCTCCTTACCAAATACACTCAGACGGACGGCAAGACCGTGCTTGAGGCTGCCGATGATGTGGCCAGCGTGAAATTGGGCGGCAGCTGGCGGATGCCCACCGAGGCCGAAATGATAGAGCTTCTGGAACAGGGCGTTTGGATTCGACGCTACTATAAAGGAACGCATGGTTTCAGCGTAACCGGCAAGACCACCGGGAAAACCATATTCCTTCCCGGGGATGGTTCGTACGGGCTTTATTGGTCTTCCACATTGCACAGCGATCCCAGAATGGCCTGGACGTTATACTGGAACAGCCATAGCCTGAAAATGCGTGCCGAAAACGGTCGTTGGGACGCTTTCCCCGTCCGCCCCGTCAAGCCGTAAATGATGGAAGAAAACAGAGGTAAAGCATATTTATAAAGATGTTTTTTGCGGAATACAATTTTTTGCTATATTTGTATTCCGTAAAATACAATCAGAGAGATGGACAAGCTTTTCGCCCTGCATGATTCTTATATATCCCAAGTCCCCATGGAGTTCACCAGGGGGCTGATGGACCACATAAACTGGAACACCCGGCTTGTCGGAATCAAGGGCCCGAAGGGTGTCGGAAAGTCTACCTTGATGCAGCAGTATGTCCGGAAGCACTTCAAGGAAGGAGATCGCCACGTTCTGTATTGTTCGGCAGATGCGGGCTATTTTTCGGAGCACACGCTCGTCGATACTGCAACCAGGTTCGTGCAGTCCGGCGGGACGCATCTGTTCATCGACGAAATCCACAAGTACGAAAACTGGAGCCGGGAGTTAAAGGAAATCTACGACCTGTTCCGGGAGCTGCACGTGGTCGTGAGCGGGTCTTCGCTGATCCGGTTCAACGACGGTCAGGCCGACCTCTCCCGGCGACTGGTCGAATACGAGATGCCCGGTCTTTCGTTCCGGGAGTATCTTTGGTTCGAGACTGGCATCCGGATTGAACCGGTGTCCCTTGAGCGGCTGCTGGAGGACCCGTCAGGATACTGCAGCGGAATCGTCCGGCAACTTCGTCCCCTGGAGTTTTTCGGAAAATACCTGAAGACGGGATACTATCCGTTTTACTTTGAGGAAAAGGGCGTTTACCAAAACAAGGTACAGGGTGTGGTAAACTACATCATCGAGTCGGAGTTGACGGCTTACAGAAATCTGGAAGTCGGGAACACAAGGAAAGTGAAGGCGCTGCTTCAGGTCTTGTCGAGGATTGTTCCTTACCAGGTGGATATCTCGAAGATCTCCCGAAACATCGGAATCCAGCGGCCGACCACGCTCAAATATATGAAAGATCTGGAGGAAGCGAAGCTGATCCGCAGGTTGTTTACGGACCTGGAGTCCACCGGGGACCTGCAGAAACCGGACAAGATTCTGCTGGACAACCCGAACCTGATTTATACCCTCTCTTCCGTCGAGCCGGAAATCGGAACCGTCCGGGAAAGCTTTATTTGCAACCAGCTTGCCGGCGCCGGACACAAGGTCGAGTACGGCGGACTGAAAACAGGGGACTTTCGGATTGACAACAACCAGGTGATTGAAGTGGGTGGCCCGGACAAGGATTTTCGTCAGGTAAAGGAAGAGCCGGAAGGATATGTGGCTGCCGACGATATCGAGAGTGCAGTATTCCGTAAAATACCTCTCTGGGCATTTGGCTTCTTATATTGATGAATATGGAAGAAAACTTTAACGCCCTCGACGTGATTGCACGGACCAGGGGCAAAGTGGAACTGGACAGCCTGCCCTCCGGGGACAGGCTGTTCCCCCTGTGGGGCGGCCTCGCCGCCATTTTCTACCTGGCCGAATTCCTCCTCTGGCAATGGCTGCACCAGGAATGGTGCCTCTGGCTGTGGGTGGGCGTCCCGCTCCTGGGCATTCCCTTCATGATTCTCATCCTCCGCCGGGACCGGCAGCGGAGTCACCTCCGCACCCGCACGTACCGGCTGGTGCTGGACTACTGGATCTTCGCGGCCTGCTCCATCGGCATGGGGGGATTCATTTTCGACTTCGCCGGACTCTATGAAATGGTGGAGAATCCGCTAATCTGCATGCTGGTGGGCATCGGCGCCTTCATCACCGGCGGAGCGGTACGCTTCCGTCCGATGACGGTCGGGGGGCTGTTGGGCGCAGGCATCGGCATTGGATCGTTCCTGCTACAGGGAGACCTGTGGGCGTGGCAGATGCTGTGCGTCGTGGCCGTGGCTGTGGTGGCGCTGATTATCCCGGGATGTTTGTTTGAAAGGTACGTGCGCCGTGGAGTTTAAGGACCTCAATCCCATCCTGCACAACGAGCTGCGGCTGAAGATCATGGCCGCGCTGGACTCGCTGGACGAGGCGGACTTCGTGTACCTGAAGGGCCTCACCCGGGCTACGTCGGGCAACCTCTCCGTCCAGCTCACGAACCTGCAGGAGGCGGGATACATCAAGGTCAGTTCCACCGGCCGGGGTCGCGGCGGCCACACGGTGTGCCGCATCACGGACAAGGGCGCCGGGGCCTTGCGAGAGTATCAGCTGACGCTGATGTCGTATTTCGGGCAGGAAGAGAGATAACCGCAGGAGGATCCGTAGTCTCGGCAAGCACTTGCTTGTCCACTCCGTCCAGGCATTTCTTTAGGTGCCAGACGCACACGCCTGTTATCCACGGAAGATTGCAGGTGAGCCGTTTTGCGAACAAAGATACAGAATATATGCCGAGAAGACTGTATGTGGTTTACCGAATGCTTACACCTAAATCCATATGAATTCATTTACAAATATGGAGGAAAATTATTGATTTTTGGGCCACTTTTTGGGCCACGATATATGAAAAATGCCTCCTACAACATTGTAGAAGGCATTTTTGCGGAGGGGACGAGAAACTCGTCCCCAGCTGCGGCCCCACGTTAAGCGAAATCTCGTTAGGACGAGATAGAGGGGCAACCAATAACCAACCTATTTATAACCTAATGGTTACTTTCTGACGAAGGTCTTGGGAGCTGGCTGCGGCGAAGATGACATACTCGCCCTTGTCCAGTTTCCAGGCCCGTTCATAGGCGTCGAACCAGCGGAGATCTTCCAGTTTGATGCTCATCGTGAGCACTTCGCTGGCCTTGGGCTTCAGTTCTGACGTTTTCCCGAAGGCACGGAGCTCCTTCACGGGTTTCACCGCGTCTCCCTCCGGCGCGCTCACATAAATCTGCACCACTTCCCGTCCGCTGCTTTTGCCGGTGTTGGTCACCTTTACGCTGATTTTCAGTTCATCGCCGCTGCGTTCGGCCTTCAAGTCGGAATACTCGAAACTCGTATAGCTCAGGCCGAAGCCGAAGGGATACCGGATGGTTTCGGGATGGCGGTCGAAGTGGCGGTATCCTACGAAAATGTCTTCATCGTAGTTGACGTCGCCGGGGTTGCCGTTGGACATCGGGAAGTCTATGGCGGAGGAATAGTCCTCATACCGTTTGCCAATGGTCATCGGCAGTTTGCCGGAAGGGGAAACCTTGCCGGAGAGGACATCGGCCACGCTGTTTCCGGCTTCCTGGCCGTCCATCCAGGTGTGGAGGATGGCGTCCGGCTGGTTGCACCAGGCCATATCCACGATATTGCCCATATTCAGCAGGACAATCACCTTCTTGCCGGCCTTGTGGAACGTCTCGCAGAGCAGGTCCAGGTTGGCCTGTTCGGTTTCCGAGAGGTACCAGTCGCCCGGGGTGAGGGTGCGGTCCCCGCCTTCGCCCGCCATACGGCCGATGCTGTAGATGCAGACATCATTGCGCTTGGCGGCTTCTTCGGCCTCCTTCCGGCCAATGAGCGTTTCCTCTACCGTGGGAATGATCCAGAAATACTCGGCGGGCTGCTTGGCCTTCTCCTGCTTTACATAGTTCCGATAGGATTCCGCGAGCGGCTTGTCCAGCTTGAAACCGGCTTTCTCCAGGCCTTCGTCAACGGTCACCTTGTAGGCGCGGTTCACATAACCGGAACCGGAGCCGCCCACCATGGTGTCGTAGGAAGGTATGCCAAACAGGGCCACTTTGCGTTTTGCGCTCAGCGGCAGGGCGTTTTCGTTTTTCAGCAGGACCATTCCCTGGGTGGCGGCTTCCCGCGTAATCTGAGCGTGGGCGGCAAGATCCGGTTTGTTGCTGTACTGGTAGCGGTTGAAGGTGGGTGAAGCCACCATCACCTGGAGGATGTGCCGGACACAGTCGTCCAGGAAACGCACGTCCAGCCGGCCGCTCTGTACGGCGCCCAGGATGTCGTCATACTGGTGCGGGGTGCCGGGCATCAGCATATCGTTGCCGGCCGCAATCTGGCGGGCGCCGTTCTCTTCGGCCCACCAGTCGGTCATGACAAACCCCTTGAAACCCCATTCTCCGCGGAGAACCTCCGTCAGCAGCCAGCGGTTCTCGGAAGCCAGCACGCCGTTGATCTTGTTGTAGGAAGACATGATGGTCCAGGGCTGGGCCTCCTTCACCACAATCTCAAAGCCTTTGAGATAGATTTCACGCAGGGCGCGTTCGCTCACGGAGGCGTTCTGGCCGTTGCGCAGGGTTTCCTGGCTGTTGGCGGCGAAGTGCTTCACGGAAGTTCCGACGCCATTGCCCTGGATGCCCTTGACATACGCCGCGGCAATCTTTCCCGCCAGCAGAGGGTCTTCGCTGTAATACTCGAAATTGCGTCCGCACAGCGGATTCCGGTGAATGTTCATAGCCGGGGCCAGCAGCACGTCGGCTCCATATTCCAGGACCTCGTTGCCCATGGCGGACGTTACCCGCTCCGTGAGTTCGGGATCCCAAGAGGCCGACAGGAGCGAGCCGATGGGGAAAGCCGTGCAATAGTAGGTCTTGTCATCCCCGGGGCGGGTGGCATCGATCCGGAGGCCGGCAGGGCCGTCCGCCAGGACCATCGTGGTAATGCCCAGTCTTTCGACAGGCACCACGTCGCCGGCGGCTCCTTTCACGCGGCCGCTGGAGAAAGCAGTCACTCCGTCACTCTGGGGCTTTTCCAGGATGCCACGCAAGTCCACGGACCTGCGCTCGGGCAAGCCGGGCGCGGGTCCAGGACCGTTTTCATCTCCTACATAGCGGTTGGCTCCCACGACAAGGGTAATCTTCTCCTCGAGCGTCATCGCTTTCAATACTTCGTCGATATTGTTGCGGTTGAGCTGGGGAGCCTGTGCAAAGGCCGCTATTGTGCAGAGCAAAGCTCCGGTTGTAAGGATGGATTTCATAGACTATTCAATCCAGCCGGTGTATTCATCAGAGCCTTCGTATCCGGCATTCTGCTTGAACTTATACTCTTCGCCGGCACCGGCGGAAAGGTTGATCTGTTCAGTGGGAATGGGAGCGAAGCCCTTGGTAATTTCGAAGCGCTGGCCGTAACCGCCGTTGAAATCGCTGGCGTGGTTCGTGCTCTTTTTACCCTTGAAGTAGCATTCAACGCCCTCCTGCTTGTCCAGAGCGGCTTTGGCATAGGCCGTGCCGTAGCGGCGCAGGTCGCCCAGTCTGACGCCTTCAAAGGCGAGTTCCCAGCGGCGTTCGTTGCGGATATTCTCTTCGGTGAGGGCAATGGTGGGCAGGCCGGCGCGGGTGCGTACCCGGTCAAAGGAATTCTTGTTTCCGTTGATTTCGGCATCCATCAGCAGAACCTCGGCAAAGCGGATCAGCACCATATCGTCGCAGAAGTTGTACTGGTAGTCGTCCTTGGACCAGGAAAGGTTGTCGTACATGACCAGGAGGTAGGACCATTTGATGGAGCCGTTGTTGTCGCGGCCCATGACGGGCATCACCTTGGTCTGGTAGTAACCGGTTTCCTGGACGTTGTCGCCCTTCACACCGTACTTATACCCTTTCACGAAGTCGGTGGGGTACATGATGGAAGCTTCACGACGGGGGTCGTTGGGTTCGGCTGCTTCCCATTCCTTGACAAAGGCGGGGCTTACCGGGCAGTTTCCGTAGCCGTAGCTGAGCGGGAACGTCTCACCTTTCTGGCACTTCTGCTTGTTACCGCGCACACCGCCGATGAAGAGGGCCGTCTGGTTGGAATATTTGCGGTAGGGGTCGCCCTTGCTCTGGGTGTTGAACTTGATGAAGAACATGGCTTCGGGGTTCACGCCGCTGTCGTCGCCTACATACTTGTAGCCCTTGTCCTTCCACTTGGCGGGGTAAAGGGCGTCGGCAGACGTGACGCGGTTGCTGTAGGCCCACAGGTTGTGGTAATCGGAAACCAGGGTATAGCCCGAGTTCTTCACGCAGTCATCGATGTAGCGGCCCACGTCGGCCTTCGAAAGATCCGTTCCGTCAGGGAGGCTCACGGTCTCGTCATTGTAGAAACCGGAATAGAACAGGTAAACACGGCCCAGGAGGGCTTCGGCGCAGTATTTATCCACGTGACCGTCACCGGTGGACTTTCTGGAGGGCATAATGTCAATGGCCGTCTTGAGGTCCAGCATGATCTGTCCCCAGAGGGCTTCGCCGGAAATCTGGGGAAGGGTGGGATCGGCTACGGTCGAAAGGGGGCAGGGAATATTCCCGAACTGGCTGGCCAGTTCATAGTAATAGTAGGCGCGGAGGAAGAGAGCCTGTCCCTTGAAGTTGTTTTTCATCTCGTCGGAGATGAAAGTGCAGTTCTCAAGAGCCTCGAGCGCACCGTTGGCCCTTGCAATACCCACGTAGCGGCTCTTGTAGACGCCGTTGTATCCGTCGCCCTGCTTGAGCATCATATCGGCAGCCTGGATGATGGAGACGTTGGCTCCGTCACCGCCCAGGCATTCGTCGGCCGTAGCCAGGGCCCAGGGGTAGTGCCAGGTGACTTTGTTGGATTCCTGAATGGCGTTCAGGTTGTTGTAGATACCGGTGATCATCTGCTCCACCTCTCCGATGTTCGAAGGGAAATCGGCCGTGGTCTTGGTCATATAGTTGGTGGTATCGAGCAGTTTCTCACAGGAAGAAAGCAGGAGAGTCAGTGCGGTGGCTGCTGCCGTTATTTTCAATATGGTTTTCATTTCAGGCGCGGTTATTAGAATTTGATGTTAAGGCCCACGAGAATGGTGCGGGGCTGGGGATAGAAGCCGAGGTCGATGCCCTTGGCCCAGGAGTCAAATCCGCTGGAAGTACCCACTTCCGGGTCCATACCCTTGTAGCCGGTGATGGTGAACAGGTTCTGGCCCTGGACATACAGGCGGAGCTGACCGAACGGGGAGTTTTTCCACAGGCGGTTGAAGTCGTATCCGAGCGTAACCGTCTGGATGCGGAAGAAGTCGCCGTTTTCGATGAAGAGGTCGGTGTTGCAGGCTTTGCTGTTGCTGGAGTACAGGATGGGCAGTCTGTTGGAAGTGCCCGGGCCGTGCCAGTAGTCAAACACCTCGGTGGTATAGTTCTGATAAGGTCTGTGGCCGTACTGTCTCCAGGCACGGAAGATCTGGTGGCCGAACATGCCATAGCCGCTCAGGCCGAAGTCAAAGCCCTTGAAGCCGAGGGAAATGTTGAGGCCGGCGGTGAAATGAGGGTTGGGGTCACCGGTCATGGTCTTGTCATTGTCCTGGTTGAGCACACCGTCGCCGTCGAGGTCAAGGACCTTGAGGTCTCCGGGCTGGGGATTGTCGCTGAGGGTGGGCTTGCCGGCAGCCAGCCAGGCGTCCACTTCCTCCTGCGTCTGGAACACGCCGTCCGTGACGTAAGTGTGGAAATAGCCGATGGGATAGCCTACCTCTGCACGGTACAGTTCAGAAGCCTGCTCCACTACGGCGCGGCCGTGGATGACACCCTCGCCGTTGGCGATACGGGTGACGATGTTCTTGTTGTAAGCAGCGTTTACGCCAATGCTGTAGTAGAAGTCCTTACCCACCTGGTCGTTCCAGTTGAGGGCGATTTCAACACCGGTGTTGCGAACGTCACCGCCGTTGACATAAGGAGCGTCGGCACCGTAGTGACCCATAATGGGGGCCTTTACCAGCCAGTTCTTGGTGTCTTTCTGGTACCAGTCGAAGACCACGCCCAGACGGCTTCTGAAGAAGCGGGCGTCTACACCGAGGTCAATCTGCTGGGAAGTTTCCCAGGTAACGTCGGGGTTGGGGAGTTTGTCGGCGTAGGAGCCGATGCTGGGCTGGTCGGTGAGGCCGTTGGCAAAACCGTATCGGCCGTCGTTGGGACCTACCTGCACCGTGGAAAGATAGTGGAAATTGTCAATGGAGCAGTTACCGTTCTGGCCCCAGCTTCCGCGGATCTTCAGGAAGCTGAGCGTGTTGCGGACACCTTCCATCCAGGGCTCGTTGGACACCACCCAACCGGCAGACACAGAGGGGAACGTACCCCAGCGGTGTCCGGGAGCAAAGTTGGAGGAACCGTCCCGGCGGAGGATGAGGGAGACCATGTATTTCTCGGCATAGTCATAGTTGATACGTCCGAAATAGGAGAGCAGGCCGCTGTCGCTCCAGGGGGAGCCGGTGACTTTGCTTTCCGTGATGAGGCCTGTCATATTGCTTACATAGGCGTGGCGGGGATCGTCCCTCCATTTTCCGTCTTCGCGGCCGGAGCCCACCGACATACCGTAGCCGGAGTGTTCGATGGACATACCCACCATGGCGTCAAAGTTATGTTCGCCGAAGTGGAACTTGTAAGCCGCCGTATTTTCCCAGGACCAGCTCCAACCGAGACCGGCCTCCTGAGACACCTTGTCAATGTCAAGGAAGGTGGTGGAGTTGGCGTCGTAGGTCATGTCATAGGAACGCTTGCTGTTGGCGCTGGCCTTGTAGTTGAACTGACTTCTGAGGATGAGGTCCTTGATGGGCTGGATGCGTACGTTGGCCGACATATTCAGCGCATAGTTGTACTTCCAGTTGTTGCCCTGGGCGGTTCTGGAGATGACATACAGCGGGTTCTTGGCGTCGCCGTCGAACTTGAAGATGCCGAAGTCGGTATAATCGTCAGCAGTGGTGAACTCTCCGTCGGCCCGGCGCATGGCGGCGAGGGGATTGGCCGTCAGGGCGTCAAACATATTGTTGGAATACTGGTTGCTCAGATTGATACCGCTCTTGGAGCTGTAGGAGAAGGTGACGTTCTCACCGATGGTGATGATGTCAAGGTCGTTTTTCTTCAGGAGAACGTGGTCGGAGTTCAGACGAACCGTAGCACGCTTGTAGTTGGAAGCCGCCGGCTTGCCGAAGATACCTTCCTGGTGGGTGAAGCTGACACCCATGGAGAACTTGGACCGCTCGGTACCGCCGGTGAGGTTGACGGCGTGATTGGAAACGGGGGCGTTGTCATTATGGAACTCCCGGATCCAGTTGGTGCCGGTGAAGGAGCCATTCATGATGCTCTGGTACAGTTCAGGGTTTAGGACCGTCGCGAAGTCGGTAGGGGTGAGGCGGTTGTTCTTCTCGGCCGTATTGATAACCTCAATATATTGCTTGGCATTCAAAACTTCCGGAATGATGGGAGCGTTCTGCCAGCCCACATAACCGTCATAGCTGAGCTGGAGCTTGCCTTCCTTGCCCTGCTTGGTGGTTACGAGGATAACGCCGTTGGCAGCACGGGCACCATAGATGGCGGCCGATGCGGCATCCTTGAGGATGTCGATGCTTTCGATATCGGAAGGGTTGAGGTTGCTGATGTCGCCGCCGGCCACACCGTCGATGACATAGAGGGGCTTGTAAGAGCCGATGGTACCCATACCGCGGATGTTCACATTGAATCCATCACCGGGCTGTCCGGTTTTGGCAATGATGCTCACGCCGGGGGTCGAGGATTGCATAGCACCCAGCGCACTGGTGCTGTTGAGCTTCACAAGGTCATCACCCTTTACCTGGATGGTGGAACCGGTGATGAGCTTCTTTTTCTGGACGCCATAACCGACTACAACCACATCCTCCAGGAATTCGGAGCTGCTGTGGAGCACAACGTTGATGACACGGTTTCCGTTCACGGCTACTTCCTTGGAGTCGTAGCCCAGGGAGGTGAACACCAGGACGGCATCGGCCTTGGTCACAAGGGTGAACCGGCCGTCCAGATCGGAAGTGGTTCCGTTGTTCGTACCTTTTTCCTGTACGCCGGCTCCAATCACCGGCTGGTTTGTCTCATCGACAATTTGGCCGCTCACACTCAGGGACTGAGCCTGGGCTGTTGAACAGAGAAGGGCGCCGATGGCAAAAGCCAGCGAAACGCAGCATCTCATCAAAACGGTTTTTGATAGCAGTTTCATAAAGATTAAAATTGATTAGTTAATTTAAGTGTTTATTTTTCGTTTCTTGCACTTTCACACAGTTCCCGGAAAAACTTCCGGAAGTCGCTCCATCTGTAATAGGGATAGAGGTCTCCGGGCAAGGGAAGAGTCACTTCGCGGCCGCACAGGAGGGCCTTCACGAGGATCTCGTCGCCGGGTTTCCGACTCTTGTAAAAGACCAGCTGGATATTTCCGGCCATACAGGTGTTATAGTTCTGGTACACGTACTTGAAATCGTCCGGATCGGCGGGAACCGTCAGGGAGCCGTCCAGGCCCAGAAGGATGTTGAGCGGTCCCAGATAGGAATCGTGGCCGAAGCGGAGATCCGCTATGTCGTTGCTTTTGCCGGAAATCACGGCATCGGCCCGGTCAAGGATATCCTCGACGATGGGGACGGCGAGCTTGCGCTTGGACCAGTAGTAGCGATAGGATCCGGCGTTGGAAACTTCCCAGCGGGGGTACATCTCCTCCGGCGTATAGGGCTCACCCATCATACCCTCGTGTCCGATGCTGGGAAGGGAAGTATAGAAGGTGCTCAGTGTGGACTGAACGTTCTTTGCTTCCTGTTCATTCAGGCTTGTTTCCTTGAAGAACATCGTTACGAACGGTTGTTTGGCCACCGCCGGGTTGCCGGAAACCGAAGGTTCGCCCGGCACGGGGAAAGGCTCGGGTACGCAGGTCCAGCGCCGGGGGTTTTCCCTCGAATCCGGGACAACGGCATCCAGCGTTTCCTTGGAAGCCCTCTGGAAAATATCCAGATTGCTGTTTTGTGCGGCCAAAGACTGGCAGAAGGCGGCCATGCTCACGATGCATCGGCCTTCCAGGGAGGAGAAAGCCTCCACGTGCCCGCCTTTCTTGAAAATTTCAGGGAAGCTTTCATACATAGTTTTCGCGATGCGCGCGTGCTGCTCATATCCCAGAGGAGAGAGTTCCGTGACCCGGGCGGTCAGTTCCGGCAGGATGGCAGTGAACTGCCGGTAAAAATCCTCTCCGGCCTCTGTCAGTATTCCCTTAGCGTGTGCGTCTGTGAACAGCGAGTCTATCCGCTTATAAAAAGAAGCCTCCCAGTAGTAACGGGCTCCGTGACGGCCGTAATGACTGAGATAGAACGGCCTGTACCCTTTGGGAGAGGGCGTTTGTCTGTAGGTCTCGGTCGGATAGGGGAAATCGTTTCCATATGACCGGAGCGTATTCGCGAAGAATTCTTCGCGGACATCGGCCCTCTGTCCCTGGACCGCCAGGAACGAAAAGAGCAACAGGACAATCAAAAAAAGCTTCTTTCTCATGTTGCAAAATTATTCAACACCAACGGCAAGAATGGTAAAAAATGTTGCAAACACGTGTCATCTACGTTTCATTTTCTTATCTTTGGAGCGTGAAACACCTGTTGTTAAGCCTAACCGCACTCGTACTCCTGCTGTTCTGCCCCTCCGTGGAGGGGGCGGAGTTCCGCCGCCTGACCATCAACGACGGCCTCTCCGACAACAGTATCTATGTAGTATGCAAGGATTCACGGGGTTTTCTCTGGATAGGCACCCACGTGGGGCTCAACCGCTATGACGGATTCCGCTTCAAGCATTTCTTTGAAGGCCCGGACGGCATTCCGGACAATTCCATCAACGATATGTTTGAAGATGCGGTCGGACACCTTTGGATTCATACGCCCCGGGGCTACTCCTATATGGACCTTTCGGACGAGCGGGTGGTCCAGGACCCATCCCCCTGGCTGGCCGGTCACGGCATCACGGATAGCATCGAGCTGTTGGAGGCCGATGCCCAGGGCAACCTTTGGGCCATTCACGGCTCTATATTATATAAGGTAGACCTTCGCGCCGGGAAGACCGGTTCGTGGGTCATCGACGGAAAACCCGAGGATATCCGTGCTACCGACCTGATTTTCTCGGAGCAGGAGATTACCATCTGCTGCATCGACGGACGCATCGTCCGTGTGGATCCGGTCACTATGAAAGCCGCTTCGACAGAGTCTGCTGTTGTTCCGAACCAGGATCCACAGGACAGCAACTACCGGATTTTCAGAGATTCCGCCGGCCTGGAAATCGTTTACACCGGGAGCGTCTCGTGGAGCCACAATACCGTCACCGGCGAATGGAAATCCCTCCGGCTGCTGATCAAGGATGTAAAAACGGACGCTTCAGGGCGCGTATGGATTGCCACGGACCACGACGGACTGCTGGTTTACACCCCGGGAGCAGACGCGGAGGAAGTCTTGACCCGCCCCCGTTCTTCCGACACCGCCTTCCTGGGAGAATGCGTCCAGTGCCTGTACTGCGACAACAACGGCGTGATGTGGCTGGGTACCTACAAAAGCGGACTGAGTTTCATCTATGACGGTAAGAATACCTTTGCCCACACGGACCTGGAAGACATCACCACCATCCAGGAAGACAACGCCGGCTATCTCTGGTTTGGCTCCGACGGAAAAGGAATCATCCGTTACAACCCCGAAACCGGGAAGCGGCAAGATTTCCGGATGGACCGCAACAAACTGCTTTCCGATATCGTGATCAGCAGTGCGCTAGCCCCTGACGGATCCCTCTGGTTCGGGTCTTTCCGGGGCGGCCTTACCCATTTCAGCAACGGAACGTGGACCTCTTACCATACGGGATCCAGCAACCTGGCCTGCGACGACATCTGGGATATCCGGTGCTCCAAGGATGGAATCCTCTATCTGGGAACTCTGGGGGCCGGCCTGCAGGCCATCAACCTGGCCACCGGCGAATCGGAAGTTTACCATCACGGAAACAGTCCGCTGAGGGAAGACCACGTGAGTTCGCTCTGCTTCGGTGAAAACGGCCTGCTTTACATTGGGCACGCCCGCGGCGTCGATGTGTTTGACCCCGGGACAAAGACCATCCGGGCCATCGGCGACGAGCAGCTGGCCGATTTGCACGTCCGGGATATCTTCATCGACTCCAGGGACCTTCTCTGGATTGCCTCCAACAAGGGAATTCACGCCTACGCCCTTTCCTCCGGGGAAACCTATTCGGTGGATATCCGGGGAAACTCCACCAATTTCCACACCGTTTCCGTGGTGGAAGACACGCTGGGGGGCCTTTGGGTGTGCTCCAACAACCTGCTGACGCGCATTCAGGTCAATTCCCGGGGAGAGGGCTGGGAGTTTTTCGCCACCTCTTACGGAACCAACGAAGGCGTGCCGGATGTCCTGTTCAACAAGAACGCGATGGTCAGCCTCCGGAACGGAGACATTCTGACGGGCAGCCAGCGGGGATTTGTCCGCATTGTTCCCAAGGATATTGTCCAGGACCAGGATTCCACCTATGTCATTTTCAGCGGCATCGTGCTGCCGGAGGGAGAGAAAGACGTGACGCCCCATATGTCCCTGTCCTGGGAACAGCGCTCCTTCATTATCCAGTTGGCCTCTTCCGCCATCGGAAAACCGGGACAGCCCCGGTTCATCTTCAGCACGGACGGTAGCCAGTGGACCCCTACGCCGGACGGAATGCCGGTGGTGCAGTTTGCCAATGCAAAATCCGGCAGAATGAAACTGGAGGTAGCCATTGCCGATGCAGAAGGCAACGCTTCCGGCCCGGTGAGCAGCCTGGACATCACGGTCCGTCCGCCCTGGTACAGAAGCGCCCCGGCCATCCTCCTGTATTCTCTTTTGCTGTTGGGAACCCTCCTGGTCCTCGCCCGGATTAGCCGGAGACGCCGGAAAGAAAGGGAAGAGAAGGCCATCTCCGAGATGAAGCAAGTCTTCTTCATCAATATCAGCCACGAACTCCGCACCCCTCTCTCCCTCATCCTCTCTCCGCTTTCGGAAGCCATTGGGAAGGAGCAGGATGCGCAGGTCAAGGGAAATCTGAACATAGCCGAAAGGAATGCCCGCAAACTGCTGGATATGGTGAATCAGATGCTGGACCTGAGGGGCCTGATGATGAATGCCCAGAGCGTCCATTTCACCAAGGCCAATCTGGTAGACACGGTCTGTTCTTCGGTAGGACAGTTCTTTGCTTTGAAGGAAAAAGGCATAATCCTGACCTTCCGCACCTCGAAAGACCGGATTGATATGCTCTACGACGAGGACAAGATCACAAAGGTAGTGACCAACCTCCTGAGCAACGCCATCAAATATACGGACGAAGGAGGAAGGGTGAATGTAGATCTTTTCCTGGAAGGAAACGAGGCCGTCATCAAGGTGGCCGACAACGGAAAGGGCATTCCGGACAAGGAAAAGCCGCATCTGTTCGACCGTTTCTGGCAAGGAGAAGGATCGGCCAACAAGGGAGGCAGCGGAATCGGCCTTAACATTGTCCGGGAATATGTCTCCATGCACGAAGGAAGGGTGGAGGTATCCGATACTCCCGGAGGCGGCGCCACCTTCACGGTGACCCTTCCCGCCAGGGAGTGCGAGGCTTCCGGGGAAGGATTTGTGAAAAGCTCCCTGTCCCGGGAGGATACTCCTGCAGAGGAGGGTCCCATACCGTCGGCCGCCAAGCGAATCAACCTGCTGCTTGTAGATGACAGCGAGGATTTCCTGGATTATCTTTCGGGCGTCCTCTCTTCCGATTACAATGTAAATACGGCTACCGACGGAGAGATAGCCCTCGAGAAGATGGAAACCCTTCGTCCGGATATCGTAGTCACGGATGTGATGATGCCCAATATGGACGGAAACCAGCTCTGCCAGCGGATCAAGGCCAATCCGGCGACCACCCATATCCCCGTGGTGATGCTCACGGCCCGGCTTACGGACGAAAACGAAAAGATCAGCCGCGACTGCGGGGCCGATGACTACTTCACCAAGCCGTTCGACATCAAGGTGCTCCAGGAGCACATAGCCCTGCTGGTCTCCCAGACCGGCATAGACACCTCCGGCAAGCTGAAAGCGCGCATCGAGGAAAGGAAAGTGGTTTCCGTAGACCGCCATTTCGTTGACAAAGTGACGGCCTTTATCGAAGAGAACATCGTCGAGAGTGAACTGAGCGTGGAGCAGATGGCCGATGCAATGGGAATGTCAAGGGCCAACCTCTACCGCCGCCTGGTCTCCGCAACCGGCAGCACGCCGTCTGAATTCATCAAACTGATCCGGCTCCGCCACGCCGAGAGGCTGCTTATGCAGAGCGGACTCTCTGTATCGGAAATCTGCTACGAAGTGGGCTTTACCTCGCCGCGTTACTTCAGCAAGTGTTACAAGGAACTATACGGATACCTCCCTTCTGAAGCCAAAAGGGGCAATACGAAGTAGGATAATAATAAGTAACTTTATCGCCAGTAGTAAAGTTTTCCCAAATGAAAAAGAGATTTCTGACCATTGCCTTTGCTGTTTTTGTCTTTGCCATTCCGGTGCTGTCCATTGTGAACGGGCAGCCTTTGACCGACGTACTCCGGGACTTGCGTTCCGAGCTTAAGATGGTATTGGAGCAAAGCGAGGAGGAACAGCAACTCTTTGAAAAGGAATACGAACGTCAGCACCAGCGGATGGTGGACGTAATCTCTGCGTCCAACGAACTGTCCATCCTTTTGTATACCCAGGAGCAGGAAATGACCTTCGACCTTGCCTATGCCCTGAATAAGGTTACCACGGCTTATAAGGACTTCAGCAGGGACAGGAGGCCGTACGACCGAATTGTCAATGATCTCAACATAGAAATAGACCGTTATGCCCGTCTGGTGGAGGCTCTTCGACGGCTCCCTCCGGTGATGACGGAGATAGAAGTGGAGATCCTTCCGGACAGCCTGATGTATCACAACGATTCCCTGGACCAGCATTTATCCGAACTGGCTTCCACCCTGGAGAGGGAAGTCATCCGGATTGCCGTCAAGGATTCGCTCTCGTCCCCCTTTGTTCTGGATGCTGAGGGAGAGGTCTACCGTGACACCTGTATCCTGTATGCTTCCGAGCTCCTGAAGAAGCAGGCCCACAACCGTACCCACATTATAGCGGACAGCACGCATTATCAGGCCGCCTACCTGCGCATGAAAGAAGCGTACGACTATGCCCAGTCCCGTTATGGTGAACTGGAGAAATATGTGTTCCTGGACGGCCAGACTCCTTTCTTGGAAATTCTGGCGGCGCCCCGGGCCGCTTGGGAAAAGGTAAAGGTGGCCCTGCACGCCCAGTACGACTTTGAGGAACTTAACGAAGAGACTCCGGCCGATGCCGAGGAGGAGGACGACGACGATGATGACCTTTTTTCCGGCTTGTCCAGCAAGGGCGCCAATGCCGTTCTGGTTCTTGTGAGCGTGGTGCAGCTGGTGGCGCTGGTCCTCTTCTGGGTGCTCACGTTCTTCCTTCTGCTCCTGCTGAGCCGCATTCCCAAGATCAAGCGCCACCTGCCTCTGAACCAGATGCCCTTGTTCTCGGTGCTGGTGGGTACGTTCCTGTACTTCCTGGTGCTGGGTTTTGGCGTGCATGGAAATGAGTATGTGCAGTTGAGTGCCAAGAATATCAATACCTTCCTGTGGCTGCTGCTGGCCATCACAGGCTCCTTGCTGCTGCGGGTGAAGCCCCAGCAGAGTCCGCACTGCCTGGTCCTCTATATTCCCACCTTCCTCATTGCGCTAATCATCATCGTCTGCCGCATCTCCTTTGTGCCGGACCGGCTGATGAATTTCCTTTTCCCGCCCATCCTTGCCTTCGCCGTGTTACGGCAGCTGTTCTTCTGTATCCGGGAAAACGGGAAGGCCACCGCCATAGACAGTGTCCTGGGCTGGACCTCGCTGGCCATCTACCTCATGGCCTTTATCGGGGCCTTCTTCGGCTACACGTTCGTGTCGCTGCTCGTCCTGATCTGGTGGTACTTCCAACTGGCCGTAATCCTCACGATCTTCTGTATCTCAGACCTGATGGATCGCTACAAGCAGAGGAGGCTGGACAAGCGGGTGGAGGCCCTGCGCAAGCGGATTACGTATGTGTCGGGCGCGGACCGGGAGTCTCTCCTGTTTGGCGCCACCTGGTTCTACGACTTCATCCGGCAAGTCCTTATTCCGGCCATGGTGCTGCTGTCCCTTCCGTTCTGCATCCACATGTCGCTGGACGTCTTTGACTTTGACGACCTGTACGACAAGATTTTCAATATCCCTTTCGTCCAGCTCATGAGCAAGGAGGGGTTCGAAACGCTCCGCATCTCCGGCGCAAGCATCATCGGCCTTTCCATCCTGTTCTTTGTTCTGCGTTACTTCAACCGGGCCATCCATGCCATCTGGCAGTATGTCCGCTATGCCGCCTTCATGCGCAAGCACAAACGTACCTCCATCCGGGACAACGAAATCAACCTGTCCCTGGGGAACAGCATCATCAGCGTGCTGGTGTGGATGTCTTATGTAATTGTGGTGGTGGTGGTCTGGAAGATTCCTACCGGATCCCTGAGCCTGGTGGCCGGTGGTTTATCGGCCGGTATCGGTTTGGCCCTCAAGGATATCCTGAACAACTTCATCTATGGTATCCAGCTCATGGGCGGCCGCCTGCGGGTAGGAGACTGGATTGAATGCGAAGGCGTTCGCGGCCGGGTGGTGGCCATCAACTACCAGTGCGTGGTGGTGGAAACGCTGGACGGGACGGAGATGTCCTTCCTCAACGCCTCCCTCTTTGGCAAGAACTTCAACAACCTTACGCGCAACAACTCCTACGAGTTCACCAAGATCATCGCGGGCGTGGCCTATGGCACCGACGTCAAGAAGGTCCGTGAGGCGCTGGTGGCCGCCATGGACCAGGTAAGGACCAAGGACAAGTATGGCCGCGAGATTGTGGAACCCAAGTACGGTATCAACGTGGTGGTCAACGACATGGCCGACAGCGCCGTAGAGATTGCCGTGAAGCAGTACGTGCTGGTTTCCGAAAGGATTGGCTACATCGATCGCGCCAAGGAAGTGATCTACGACGCGCTCAACGCGGCCGGCATCACCATCCCGTTCCCGCAGTGCGACGTGCACCTTGTCAAGGACGACAAGTAAAGGGCCGATTACCGTTCAATAAAGGCCAGAATCTTTTCTACGGCTTCATCCTCGGTGAGGTAGTCCATGTCCAGGATGAGGTGGTAGTTGCGCATATCGTAGCGGCTGAGGCCTGTGTAACGCTTGACATAGTTGTCGCGGCCGGTGTCCACTTTCTCCACCAGTTTGACGGCCTCTTCCCTTGTCATATTCTGCTTGGCCATCACTTTCTCGATGCGGTTTTCCTTGGAGGCGGTGATGAAGATGTCCACCTTGTTGGGACGGTCTTTGAGCACGAAGAAGGCCGAACGGCCGGTGATGACGCAGGAACCTTCGTCTGCAATGGCGTTGAGGATTTCCTTTTCGGCCTCGAAGATGTCCTTGACCGTTACGGTTTCCTGAAACTCACGGGAGTAGGTGTAATCACCCACCTTCATAGTGGCCTTGGGCGCCGGGGCAACCTGTTCAAACAGATCTTTGAACCAGTTCTTCTTGGTGCTCTTCAAGTGCTCGATGCCCTTGCTGTTGAGGTTGAACTTCTCTTCCAGGGCCTGCATAAGCTGCTTGTTGCTATAATGGACGTTGAGCTTTTGTGCCAGTTTCACGCCCACGGAGCCGCCACCGGTACCAATTTCACGGCTGATGGTAATAACAAAGGGGTCGTTCAGTTTCATAGTGTATTTATTTTTCGTAAAGATAGGAAACAATCGGCAAACGAACAAGCCTACTCGTGGATCTGGAAAATGGCGATGGCGATGAGAGCGGCGGGAGCCACAAAGCGGATCAGGAAGAGGATGGTCTTGAGCAGCCAGGCGGGAACGGGGAGCGTTCCGCCGCTCGTGAGCTCGTCAAACACGGCCGCCTTACCCAGCTTCCACCCGGCAAAGATAACAATCAGCAGTCCGCCAATGAGCATTAGGAAGTCGGCCGAAATGAAGTCGAATAAGTCGAAAATGGTTTTGCCCAGAATCTTCCAGTTGCTGAGCGGGCCCATAGACAGGGAGCAGAGGCAGCCCAAGATCCAGATAAAGAAGAAGACCACGATCACGGCCGCCTTACGCTTCATCTTGAACTCCTCAATGCAGAAGGCCACAATCACTTCCAGCATGGAAATGGATGAGGTGAGGGCGGCCAGCAGCAGCGCCACAAAGAAGAAGATGGCAATTACGCCACCTAACGGCATCTGGCCGAAGATATGCGGCAGCGTTACAAACACCAGGTCGGGACCCTCGCCGGGGCTGATGCCGAAGGCGAACACGGCCGGCATAATGGCGCAGCCGGCAATGATGGCAAAGAGTGTATCGGCTATGGCCGTCTGTGAACTCAGCGAGATGATGTTGGCATCTTTCTTCACATAGGAAGCATAGGTAACCACCATACAGGACCCTAGCGACAGCGAGAAGAAAGCCTGTCCCAGAGCCGCCAGGAAGGTTTGAGACGTCACTTTGGACCAATCCGGCTGGAACAGGAACTTGAGTCCGGGGCCGCTGCCAGGAAGGGTCATGGAACGGACGGCAATGCCGATAATGATGAGAAACAGCAGCGGCATCATCACCTTGGAGAACTTTTCAATGCCATTCTGCACGCCGGCCACGACAACCCCGGCCGTCAGACCCAGGAAGATGGTGTGGCAGAGGATGGGAAGCCAGACAGAGGAGGAGAAAGAGGAGAAAAGGGTCTTCAAATTCTCCGGATCTCCTTCGGTAAAGTCGAAGCAGACAGACTTGAAAAGGTATTCCGTGCACCAGCCGCCCACCACCGAGTAAAACGAGAGGATGAAGACGCAGCAGATGACGCCCAGGACGCCCACAATGCCCCAGTGGGTGCCGGGGGCCAGTTTTTGGAAAGCTCCGCGGGCGCTGGCCTGTCCCCTTCGGCCGATGATGAATTCGGCCAGCATTACCGGCATGCCGGCCAGGATGACGAATCCCAGGTAGATGAGGATGAAGGCGGCGCCGCCGTTCTCACCTACCAGGTAAGGGAAACGCCAGAGGTTCCCCAGTCCAACGGCCGATCCGGCCATAGCGACCAGTACGCCGAACGAACTGGCAAATGAATCGCGTTTTGCAGGTTGATTGGTTGAGTTTTTCATATGATCTGTCTTTTATTGGTTACGGATGTACGTGATAGGGACAAGTCTCGGCGGTGTAGCCGGGATGCGTGCAGGGCTCAATTCGGGCCTGGGTGCGGTACCAGCAGTAGTCTTTTCGCTCATTGGCCGGATAGGGACCTTCGTTACCATTCCAACTGCTTACCATCAGATTGTCGCCAAGGGTGAGCTGGCCGTAGTTGTCGCTGCCGTAACCCGGGCCGATGCCCCTGAGGCCGGTTGCGCCCAACGTTCCGGACTTGACAACCACAATGCCGCCGTTGATGGTGACATCGGCTCCCGCCCCGTCCTCGCCGCCACCGATACCGGCGCCATAATCCGCGCCGCCTTCGGCATAGACATAGCCGCCGTTGATGGTTACGATACCACCGTTGCCTCCTTCGCCGCCGCCAATGCCGGCCGCATCCGTGCCGCCATAGGCCTCCACGCGGCCGCCGTTGACGATGAGGGTTCCCCCTCTTTTGCCATCGCCGCCACCGATACCGGCGCCATAAGCGTCTCCGTACGCCTTGACATAACCGCCGTTGATGGTGATGGTCCCCGCACCATAGTCTCCTCCAATTTGAGCACTGCCGATTCCGGCCGAATTATCATCTCCTCTGGAGGTAATGGATCCTCCCCAAATGGTCAGATTACCGTTTAGACAGTCTTTCCCACCTCCGATACCGGCACCGCCGCTAGCCACGGCAAGCGCCCTGTCGCCGCCTGTCGCATCAATCGTACCACCGTAAATATGGATATTTCCATAATTCTCACACCCTCCTCCGCCGCCAATGCCAGCAGCGCAATCTCCTCCCACAACCGTAATCCGGCCGTCATAGATGGTGATATTTCCATTGGTCTTATATTGACCGCCGATAGCGGCACATCTGTCATTCCCCCGTAAATTGAGGAGTCCGCCGTGTATCTCGATGTTTCCACCATTATTCCAATCATTGCCACCGATGCCGCCATCTGAAGATCCATCGTCATTTGTCATTTTCCCCATGTCCGAACCGGCGGACTGGGAGTGGATATAGACCGTGTGGCCTTCATTCACACTGATGGAAAACATAAGGTGGAGCCAGGCTTTGTCACAGAGAATGATATGCACATTGGGGCCGACGACATAGAGAGTAGTGCCTTTCACCTCTTCGCCATCTACCACATAAAACTCGTGCAGGTCACTGTTTTCCGTTCCTAAATCCATATATGAATCCGAGGATTTCAATTTTTTGTACTGCGTTTCGCTGGTGGGCGTAGCCTTGAAATCTATCAGCTCTGTGAGCACTTTGGTGGCAGTGAGCACTTTTTTATTTTCACTGTCCCAACTGTGTTCGACATAAGGAACCTTTCCGGTAAGATCCTTCTTAACCACCTTTACCTCCCCGACATAGAGAACATACTGTTCATCCGGGATGAGCACAAGGTCTTCGATTTCCGGCCGGTCACAGGTAAAGAAAGTATTGGGATCCTCGCCATCGTGATAGGTGACATACCCGTCGGTAAACTGATTGGGAGCCACATCCAGGGTGATGCCGATGTGGCTTCCGGTGATACTGCCGATGAGAGTGACCAACCTGCGCTCCAACATAAAGAGATTGCTGGGGACACCGCCGGCGGTGTTATC